>Ga0214544_1003189_pt1 | contig 34220 bp, 24 predicted proteins | sample CNSS3metaG_FD_160074 | JGI IMG/M metagenome (GOLD analysis project Ga0214544, IMG submission 160074) | Root nodule microbial communities from cowpea collected in UCLA plant growth center, Los Angeles, California, USA - CNSS3 | ecosystem: Host-associated > Plants > Roots > Nodule | place: USA...
CTTTTGATCTTCTTATCCAAAGCAATCCTCTTATGGAATGATGGTATGACTTGTTCTTACAGAGAGCATTATTTCCATAAACGACAAAATGAGGCCACTCATCATAATGAAATGACTGGAAGATAATGACTACTGCATCATATTTTATTTGATTCTGTATAATTGCACTTCTGAGCTGGTGGGTCTGTGAAATTTTGTATGATTGGAGTGAATGATTGGATTTGTGAATTTGGTTGAGTAAATGATTAACTTGGTGTTGTATGATTTCTGATATTTCAAAGGGTTTGTCAAAATGGAATGTTTGAATTACAAAGTGTTGTTTTAGTATAAAAAGTGTGGAATTTGAACATATCTAAATAAATTTGAACATTTTAATGCAGGAAAAATCAAACTGTATGTCATTTTACTAATATAGTGTTGGGCATTCCAGCAGTTCTGCTGAACGTTGAGTTTCGAATTTCAAGTTAGAGTTGGCAGCCACTCCAATGCCGTTAGAGATATCAAGTTAGAACTTCAGAGGTAGGGTGATGTGGTGATGTCGCAGGGTGTCACTTTGTGTGGTGCAACTTTTTTACTATTTTGATATTTTATTGTATTTTTTCTTGCTATCTTGATATTCGAGAATGAGAATGTGTACGATGATTCTAATATTCCATTTTCATAGTTTTTAAATTATTAGACAAAACATTTAAATTTTAATAATTCAGAAGCAGATAATGACGTAGGCCAGTATAATATATAATACCGTCATCCTCAAAATAACCATAAATATACTGATCAATACATACCACCCATACACAACTAAAGGGTTACAAAAGTAAAGGGTACATCTACTACTAATACGTCTAGCATAATCATCTCTTGTCCCGGAAGGGTGTATCCTCACCTGCACCTATATCTGCTCACACCATTCAATATGGACGATCATTGCAAAAATAGAAGACAAAAGGAACACACGGCATACAAGAAGGGTAAGCTAACTTAAACCAAGAGTAATTCATGCAGTTGTTACACTTAGGCAAAAAATAGGATTTATCATGCAATTTATCAAAATCATTCAATCAATCCCAACCATACACCACACACACTCCTAGACTCGATATCCAGATTATGTGAGTGGCATTGGAGCTCTTAGTGACTTGCACTTGAGATGGTTCCCAAACTCTGCAGAGTTTTAGGCACAAGGGGTATTCACCCAACCACTCCCAAGATAAATCCCATCACCTCTATGACGGATCGGATTCATAGATTAGGACCTCCTGCTACTCCTCCCGACGTAATCCATCATACTCTATTTGAGTCATAGTGGTTACTAGGAGCGTCAGGATGCCACCAATCTGAGTCATCATGCCCTTACATTCACTAAAAACATATTCCTTAGGATTTCCCTTGAAATCCTAACTCCAACATATTCCCATTCACATAAAATTCGCACTCAATTCCATCACACAGTCTAACATGCATAAAGATCACATACAAGATCAACCATCATCATCTTAAAGCAATCAATATAGCATCACGTAAGCAAAACAGTGAGAAAACTAACTTCTGCAGGGAATCTCGCTTAGACTAGAATGTCTCGCTTAAGCTAGAGAGTTTATCTCGCTTAGGCCTCGCCTGGGCGAGACATCATACAGTGGTGAATTAAAAAAAAAACTAGGCGAACTCTCGCTCAGGCTAAACTGGCTCGCCTAGACGAGATGTTATCTCGCTCAGGCGACTCCAGCTCACCTAGGCAAGATTTCGCGCAGTGACAGGGGTGATCTTCTAGTATTTTCGCTCAGGCGAGAGCAACTTGCCTAGGTGAAACTACCAGGACATCCTCCTTGTTCTCCACATGCAAGCTCGCTCAAAATCATCCCCCACTCAAATTCATACACCAACAGTCTCAAACACCAATTTAACGAGCAATCATGCAATTAAATCACACACGAACACAATTCACATCAAAATGAGTTAAAGAGTCAGCTTCCCTTACCTATTCTTGAGTTAAAGCTTAGGTGAAGACAACCTAGTAGAGGGGAGCAGAATTCCTCAGTCCAACCTAGAAGAATTCATCATCCAATCACATAGAAAGGATGAGCACTAGGTTAGACTCTGAATGGAAGCAGAATTTCGAGTTGAATTTTGAAATCAGACTTTAAACTACAAGGAAGACTTACCTAGAGATGAGAGGCTATGAGTGGAGGCAGCAGAAGGCTCAGGCGTGGCTTCCTCTCCAGGACCTGATCAAGAAGCAAGGTTGGTGAGATAGAGGAAAGGGTCAGAGAGAGGGAGACAGAGGGGAGAGTTGAGTTTGCAAAGAAGAAGAAAATGACAGTGAGTTTGGCTTTTTTTCGGGAAAAAGAGGGGTGTTGCATTCTCCCCAACAACAAAAATTTTCGACTCGAAAATTGAGACTTACCAGAGAACAAGTGTGGATATGACTTTCTCACATCTCCTTCTAATTCCCAAGTGGAATCACCTGTCCTCTTGTCCTAGATGACCTGGACTAGTCTGATGGATTTCCCTCTGAGCTGCCTCATCTGAACATCTCCTAAACCAACGGGCTGAACTTCTACTGTAAGATCTCCTCTAATCTGCAGATCTTCCATCTCAAGTATATGGGAAGGGTCGGACACATACTTCTTGAGCTGGGAAACATGGAACACTGAGTGGAGGTTGGCCAGAGGAGGAGGTAGGGCAATCTCATATGCCACTGGTCCAACTCTTCTCAGAATCTGGTATGGACCGACGAACCTAGGAGACAACTTCTTCTGGCGGATGGCTCTTCCCACACCAGTAGTCGGGGTAATTCTCAAGAAAACATGGTCCCCTGGTTCAAACTCTAAAGGTCTTCTCCTCTGATCAACATATGATTTCTGTCTGCTTTGAGATGCTTTCATTCTTTCTTGTATGAGCTTGACCTTCTCAGTAGGCTACCTCAGAAGCTCTGGTCCCACCACCACTGATTCCCCGTCCTGATACCAGCATAAAGGAGTTCTACATCTCCTGCCATAGAGGGCCTCATAAGATGCCATGCCAATACTGGTGTGAAAGTTGTTATTATATGTAAACTCCACCAAAGGAAGGACCTCATCTCACGCACCCAGATGGTCCAGCACGCACGTCCGTAAGAGATCCTCAAGAGACTGGATGGTTCTCTCGGACTACCCATCGGTCTGAGGGTGATAAGCGGAGCTCATAGCCAACCTGCTACCCATAGCATCCTGTAGTGTTTGCCAGAAGCGGGAGGTGAATCGTGGGTCTCTATCAGAGACTATACTCGATGGCACACCATGTAACCTCACGATCTCACCGATATACAACTGAGCTAGCTTCGCCATAGACATCCTCAAGTTTACTGCTAGGAAGTGAGCACTCTTGGTGAGACGGTCTACTATCACCCATATAGCATCGTGGTTCCTCACGGTCCGAGGTAAATGGGTGACAAAGTCCATAGCAATGCTATCCCATTTCCACTCGGGTATCTCAAGCTGTTGAAGCATTCTCCCTGGTCTCTGGTGCTCTATCTTAGCCTTCTGACAGGTTAAACATGACGATACATATCGAGCGACATCTTGCTTCATGCCCGACCACCAGAACGATTCCTTCAGATCATGATACATTTTAGTCATGCCTGGGTGCATGCTAAAACGACTCTTGTGCCCTTCCTCAAGAATTATACCCTTCAGCTCTAAATCTTCAGGTATGCAAACCCTGCCTCTGAATCTCAGTACCCCATCACCTCCCATCAAGAAATCCTTGGCCTTCTCAGTGCCAAGTAACTCTACTGTCCTCTGTAGCTTGGGGTTCGATGGCTGTTTCTCCTTTATCAGATTAAGGAAATCATTAGACACAATGAGATGGTTATATCTAATGACTCCCTCATCTAAAACCACCTGCAACTGCATATCTCTAAACTGTTCTACCAAATCCAGCTCCCTGACCATCATGTGAGATGCGTGAACCGCCTTTTTGCTTAAGGCGTCAGCCACCACATTCGCCTTCCCCGGGTGGTACAACAACTCGAAATCAAAGTCTTTTAGGAATTCCATCCACCGCCTCTGCCTCATGTTTAACTCTTTCTGATCAAAGAGATACTTCAAACTTTTATGGTCATTGAAAACCTAGAATTGTGCACCATACAGATAGTGTCTCCAGATCTTTAGTGCAAACACCATTGCTGCTAACTCCAAGTCATGCGTGGGGTAGTTTTTCTCATGATTCTTCAACTGCCGTGAGGCGTAGGCTACCACTCTCCGTTCTTGCATCAGAACACATCCCAATCCCTGATGAGAAGCATCACAGTAAACCTCAAAAGGTTTACCGGTATCAGGAATCACCAACACTGGAGCACTAGTCAACTTTTGTTTTAGCTTTAGAAAGCTCTCTTCACACCGGTCGGTCCAAGCAAAAGGTTGATCCTTGCGGGTTAACTGGGTCAAGGGCGTTGCTATCCTGGAGAATCCTTCAATGAATCTCCTATAGTAACCTGCCAGCCCCACGAAGCTCCTTATTTCAGTCACTAACTTAGGGCGTTACCAATTTAGCACAACTTCTACTTTAGAGGATCCACTGATATGCCCTGAGTCGAGATCATGTGCCCCAAGAACTGAACCGAAGTCATCCAGAACTCACATTTTGACCGCTTTGCATATAACTGCTTTTCCCTCAGTATGCTCAAAACTATCTTCAGATGCTCTGCATGCTCTTCAGGAGTCCGCGAGTAGATCAAGATGTCATCTATGAAAACCACCACGAACTTGTCCAAAAATGGCCTGAAGATTCAGTTCATGTAGTCCATGAACAAAGCGGGGGCGTTAGTCACACCAAACGACATCACCACATACTCGTAGTGTCCGTACCTGGACCTGAAAGCGGTCTTCTGCACATCATCAGACTTGACTCGAATCTGATGGTATCCTGATCTCAGATCAATCTTGGAGAACACTGCAGCACCGTGCAACTGATCCATCAAGTCGTCAATTCTTGGCAGAGGATACTTGTTCTTGATGGTTAGCTTATTCAACTACTTGTAATCCACACAGAGTTTGAAACTACCGTCCTTCTTTTTAACCAGCAATACTGGCGCTCCCCAAGGCGATACGCTCGGCCTGATAAACTGTTTTTCTAGTAGCTATTCAATCTGCTTCTTCAACTCCACTAGCTCAGCAGGAGCCATTCTGTAGGGTGCTATCGACACTGGCCCTGCTCCTGGCACTAGGTCAATGGAGAACTTTATCTCCTTAGTAAGGGGTAGGCCAGGCACATCCTCAGGAAACACATCTGAGAAATCCCCCACTACAGGCGCCTCCAAGGGTCCAATCTCAGTCTCAACGGACAATTGAGTCAGAATCAAGAAGCATTGAGACCCTTCCTTCATTGCCTTGTCCATCTGCTGTGAGGACACCAACAAATCTTCATCTTCTAAGGTAGGAAACAACACTTTCCTTTCGTTGCAGTCAATGAGAATGTGATTGGCAGATAGTCAATCCATCCCCAAGATGACATCCAGCCCCACCAAGGGTAAATAGATGAGGTTCACCCTGTACTTGCGCCCTTCAACCTCGATCTTGCACCTCGCACACATGGTCGAGGTCTTGACCAACCCAGAAGTAGGTGTGGACACCACCAGGTCATATTAGAGCTCCTTCACCGGAAGACCCAACTCCACCACTCTAGATTTCGACACATAAGAATGTGTCGCCCCCGAATCAAACAGAACATGCAAGCTCCTACCAACTATCACACAAGACCCGATGATAAGGTTACCTGATCCAGCTGCCTCGGCACTAGTGACAGTGTACACCCGACCCGTCGCCTGTGGTCTCGCACCTCTCCCCGATGGTTGTGACTGAGGCTGTGGTGAAGGCCTCGACACTGTGCTCCTGTCAACCGGGCAATCCTTGATGAAGTGGCCCACCTGGCCGCATCTATGGCATGCTCTCCTGTCAGAAAGCTGAGGGCAAGCGCTCCTCAGATGGGCCCCCCTACAGTGGAAGCACTACGGCCTAGAAGGCTGGGACTGTTGGGGCTGATGTGAGAACCTCCTAGGCCCTTGTGGCTGAGGTCTAGAGTATGGCTTCCTCCTGTCATCGTGTCTGCTCATGGACCCAGATGGTCCTCCCACCTTCAGCTGAGACCTCTGATGAGCTTCAACTTCATCCTTGAGCTTCTCCATCACTTTTGCCTTCTATACCAAGGCAGGGAACTCCTTGATAGAGAGCGGAGCCACCATGAGCTTGAGGTCACCCCTCAACCCATTCTCAAATTTTCTACACTACCAGTCCTCTGCCATCTTCAGGGTGTGGAATTTACCTAAGTGTTTGAACTTTTCAACGTACTCTAACACTGACATTTCTCCTTGCGTCAGCTGCAAGAACTCGAACTCCTTCGCATACCTCACACTATTTGGGAAGAACTCAGCATAGAACTTCTTCTTAAACAGTTCCCAGGTGATGGTCTCTTGGCTGTCCTCCAACATCATCTTCATGCTAGACCACCAATGCACGGCCTCTCCAGCAAGAAGATACTCAGTGTATGCCAGCCTGTTCTCTGCAGGACATCTCTTAGCATTAAAGATTCGTTCCATGTCCCGCATCCACTGATCAGCTCCATTCGGGCTAACTTTGCCATCAAAGCGGGATGGATGGTATTGTAGGAAATCCTCCAAACTCCACTCTTGCACTCGTGGTAGTGAAGCTTGGGATGAACCAGCGGCCGAATGGTTTTCTCCTATCTGATGCAGAGCTTCCAAGTGCCTCTGCTGAGTCGCTTCTGTTGCTAGTCTTGCAGACTCCATCTGTTGCAAGGCTAGATTCTACTGATTCACCATGTTAGCATTCTGCTGCTGCATGGTTGCTATCATTGCCTCAATTGCTCCCACCAAATGAGGATTATCTGGATTTGGAACAGTAGGTGGAGGAGGTCTAGGTGCCATAGTTCTGACCACACAAGGAAGGAACCATCAGATTAGTTAACAGGTGCTACAACCATGCCAAACACGTTACAAGGAACACGCAACAGAAACTAAGCAAGCTCACACCTACAGATCCTAAAGGAATCACTGCTCTGATACCAAATTGTAACATCCCGTTTTCATAGTTTTTAAACTATTAAACAAAACATTTAAATTTTAATAATTCAGAAGCAGATGATGACGTAGGCCAGTATAATATATAATACAGTAATCCTCAAAATAACCATAAATATACTGATCAATACATATCACCCATACACAACTAAAGGGTTACAAATCACCCAATCAGTTAAGCAAAAGTAAAGGGTACATCTACTACTAATACGCCTAGCATAATCATCTCCTGTCTCGGAAGGGTGTATCCTCACCTGCACCTATATCTGCTCACGCCATTCAATATGGACGATCATTGCAAAAACAGAAGACACAAGGAACACACGACATACAAGAAGGGTAAGCTAACTTAAACCAAGAGTAATTCATGCAGTTGTTACACTTAGGCAGAAAATAGGATTTATCACGCAATTTATCAAAATCATTCAATCAATCCCAACCATGCACCACACACCCTCCTAGACTCGATATCCAAATTATGTAAGTGGCATTGAAGCTCTTGGTGACTTGCACTTGAGATGGTTCCCAAACTCTGCAGAGTTTTAGGCACAAGGGGTATTCACCCAACCACTCCCAAGGTAAATCCCATCACCTCTATGACAGATCGGATTCATAGACAAGGACCTCCTACTACTCCTCCCGACGTAATCAATCATACTCTATTTGAGTCATAGTGGTTACTAGGAGCGTCAGGATGCCACCAATCTAAGTCGTCATGCCCTTACATTCACTAAAAACATATTCCTTAGGATTTCCCTTGAAATCCTAACTCCAATATATTCCCATTCACATAAAATTCGCACTCAATTCCATCACACAGTCTAACATGCATAAAGATCACATACAAGATCAGCCATCATCATCTTAAAGCAATCAATATAGCATCACGTAAGAAAAACAGTGAGAAAACTAACTTCTGCAGGGAATCTCGCTTAGACTAGAATGTCTCGCCTAAGCTAGAGAGTTTATCTCACTTAGGCGAGTTGATCTCGCCTGGGCGAGACATCATACAGTGGCGAATTAAAAAAAAAACTGGTCGAACTCTCGCTCAGGCTAAACTGGCTCGCCTAGACGAGATGTTATCTCGCTCAGGCGACTCCAGCTCGCCTAGGCGAGATTTTGCACAGTGACAGGGGTGATCTTCTGGTATTTTCGCTCAAGTGAGAGCAACTTGCCTAGGCGAAACTACCAGGACATCCTCCTTGTTCTCCACATGCAAGCTCGCTCAAAATCATCCCCCACTCAAATTCACACACCAACAGTCTCAAACACCAATTTAATGAGCAATCATGCAATTAAATCACACACGAACACAATTCACATCAAAATGAGTTAAAGAGTCAGCTTCCCTTACCTATTCTTGAGTTAAAGCTTGGGTGAAGACAACCTAGTAGAGGGGAGCAGAATTCCTCAGTCCAACCTAGAAGAATTCATCATCCAATCACATAGAAAGGATGAGCACTAGGTTAGACTCTGAATGGAAGCAGAATTTTGAGTTGAATTTCGAAATCAGACTTTAAACTGCAAGGAAGACTTACCTAGGAGATGAGAGGCTATGAGTTGAGGCAGCAGAAGGCTCAGGCGTGGTTTCCTCTCCAGGACCTGATCAAGAAGCAAGGTTGGTGAGATAGAGGCAAGGGTCAGAGAGAGGGAGACAGAGGGGAGAGTTGAGTTTGCAAAGAAGAAGAAAATGAGAGTGGGTTTGGCTCTATTTCTAGAAAAAGAGGGGTGTTGCAATAATTGTAAGTAAATGTGAATACTCTCATTTACTTCGTTTATTAGAACATTAATTGTTAATCCGGAATGAACTTGAACTGACTTAAATATCGAAGCCTAATTGACAAGTATTTCGATGGTTTGGACAACCGAGCAACAGGAGAAGAGGAAACCGAGCATGGGGAAGAAGAAGAACTAAGTGGTGACAAAGAAAAGGAAGAAGACAAATCAGTGTTTAAATAGATACTCAGTTTCTACACCCGAAACATTAGGGCTCACTAAATTCGGAGGAGATATGAATTTTAGGTTTGGAGAATACGAAATGTGAATTTCACTGATGGAAATTGAGGGTTGTCTTGGATTTCTAGCTCAATAAGTTTGGTGCTCTAGTGAAATTTAATTGGATATAAACATTTGAATTGAATTTTGACGTGTTGAATTGGTTATGTTGAATTTTGACGTCCTGGAAGATAAAGGTTACGTTGAATTAGGATGGTACAGGCATTTGGATGTAGAGAGTAACAGGCATTTGGATTTAAAAGAGAAATAGTGGAATAAATAGTTAATATAAATTAATTTTTGGTGCAGCACTTTAAGGTAAAAAATAAACGGTTTAGAGGTTTTAATTACAAGTTAATACGATGGTCTGCAGTTAATATAATGAGTTTGGAAATAATTAGTAGGCTGCTGCGGAATTAAGAGAAAGAATATTTTTAAATTTAATTGGATTAAAGTGCCATTATAACTTTTATGTGCTGTTTATTTTGAATTATCAAAAAGGGTTGGGTTTGATACTGTACAGGGAGGTAGGGGGAATTCGTAGCAATCATTTTTAGGAATTAAAAGTAGGTGATAGAGAAGGTTGGAATTTATTTTATGCACAACAGTAACAAATTCAAATTCATTTCCTGGTGCAGTACAGTGAAATAAAGTTTTCTTGGATCAAATTTTAGATATAGGTATTAAAATATATTTTTTATAGACACATTATGATAACTAAAAGTTAATGAGTGCGGTATATTGATTTGTATACCTAAAAATAAGTTTTTAGGTTGGATTGTATGGGTTAATAGGACACTAGTGTATTTAAATTGGAAAGAGAAAATATTATGACATATATGTATAAATTATATTGAAATCAAAGTCGGTGGGCAACATGGTTAAGGTTAGAGTGGTGATAAATTTGGGGGAAAATATATATAGTAGCAAATTGAGAGTTTATTCCTTAGTATTGTATATTGGAATCGAAACTTTAATTTATAAAAGAAAAGTGACGATGTAATTAATATTGAAGATGCAATAAAACTAAGTATACTTTTGAAATCCACTGTTGATAATTGGGTTTTATATTTTCATGTAGATAATAGCATTTTATAATTACAATGATGACCGCGTCTATTTAAAAGGCAATGTGCAAATAATGTGAAATGTAGTAATGATAAAGTGAAAAGTTTACTATAATATAATTAAATATATAATGAAGGATGTGTGAATAAAAATTATTTTAACTAGATTTGGAAGACCATGTGGTATCTAAAAGTTGGATTTACTGGAAGTTGATTTATTTTTGTAAGTACATGTTAGTTACTGTGTGAATATTATATAATGTATAGGATGTGTTAACGTTAAGGTGTTAGTTCTTAATATTATTTCAATATAATATTATATGTGTATAAAAGTTAAAATGTTTTGATTCGTTACTTTTAGCATTTGCGGTTATAGTTTTATTTATTATATGAGCATGGTTGCTTATTGGTGTAATTTAAGTGTCGGCATGGTTTAAGTTAGTGGGTACATGTAAACATATATAACTAATGTATATGATGTGTGATCATGTACATTTGAGGCACATGTAATGTATTGACATGTAAATTGGTAGTATGGATATGTGCATAAGAGGTTTCAGGTGTTAAGATCTGCATTGGGTGCAAAAATCAGAAGTTATCATGCTACTTGTGTAACACTTGGCGGTGCAGAATGGACCGCTAGACGATAGGTGAACCAAGGAAGTTGTTGGAGCAAGTGGCGCCCAACGACATGTTAAGACCCCTAAGTGGTTTGCGGAGGAATAAGCGCGCTTAGCGGCACATAGGCAGCGCTAGGCGATAGCGTAGTATGCAGTGTGTTGTTTTTGTTGCATGTTGCGTAATTGAAATGTCGAACCTGGGCCAGGGTATGCTTGATTGCATCACGAGCAAGTAAATTCGTGATTTGGTGATGGAACTCGTGATTAATGAGCGGGGAGGTTCGTATTAATGATAATCTCATGTGAGGATACGGGTGGGGAGGTTCGTATGTTCCGTGCTCACACTTGGGAGTTGCTGGAAGCGGGGAGGTTTGTAGTTGGATGGATCACGCGTGTTGGATTACGGGCGAGGAAGTCCGTAGGGTTGGACTACGGGCGGGGAGATCTGTAGGGTTGGACTACGGGCGGGGAGATCTGTAGGGTTGGACTACGAGCGAGGAGGTTCGTAGAGTTGGATCACGAGCAGGAAGGTTCGTGGAAGCATTAGAATCCCTGTGATCCAAGTTGAGTGTGTACTAATCTTGTATAGGTCAGGTTAATGAGATTGATAGTTTTACATGACTTGTGGTGATGACTTTAAGTATGAAACTTGTTGAAGACATTCCTTGAGTTGTGGCTTGGAATGAATGGTAACACATGGCGATCTCGGGTAGTGGCCTGGTGATATTGGAAATCTGGTGTGAGCGTGTGAGTTGTGGCTCGTACGTATTGGTTTCACTTGATTGCCCTTCATGGTAGTGGCCGGTGAGGTTGGTAGGCCATGATTTCTAGTGCATAATGAAAGGTTCTCAGAAGAGGGGTTGGGATAAATTATTATGCATTGGGTGAGGGTTTTATATTGTTTATACATGTTTAATTATTTTGAGCTCACCCTTTTTGTATGTGCTTGGAGATGATCATGTAACTTGTTGCAAGAGAACAAATGATGGTTTAGGTGGAGCTGAAGATGCATAGAGCTAGAGTGAGGACTAGCGTGGAGATTATTTTAATTAAGCATGGTTTTCTTGTATTTCCTTTATGAAGGATGTTTACACTTTGGAACTTGTAATATTTTAGTTTAAAATTGAGATTTTGGAACTACGCAATTTAATAAAGTTTTAAATTTCTAACGTTTTAAGAGATTTTATTAATTGCCAATTTATTATTATTTATTGCTCTATTTTATTTAAACTAGTAATATTCGGTCAGGATGTTACAATGAGAACCCTAACAATGCAGGATGAGTATAACATGGGCATGGTCTTAGATTCTAGTCAATACATTTAGTCTTTTGAAGGTTGTGTCAATGTCACGTGTTAATTTGTGGGTGATATGTGGTTTGTTATTTGAATTGTGTATTAAGTATTGATAACTATATTGTAAGAGAGATCCCCTTACTTCATTGATGATCTAAGTTACATAAACTTAGATATCATGTGTGAGAAGCCAAAGAGAAAATTCTTACACACCAAGATATATGCTTGAATTTTAATGAACTTGTCTTAATACATCTTATATCCACTTGTAATTCTAAATCTTGGTTTGGATAAGATGTTAGTTTTTTATACGACATACTTAATATAAGTCTTTTTGAAGATGTCAATTGATATTCCATTGGTTTAATGTCCTTTAATGTTTAGTTTCATCGTGGTCTATGTGATTATTGTAAGCTTGTGATTGATGGAATTAAATTTTTAAGAATTGTTATTAAAAAATTTCCTTTAATATCATTATCTTATGTTAGAAATTTATTTTCAGTAGCTTACTCTTATATGCATTATTTGTATGATGACTTATTATGATTTTGGGGTGTACTCGAGTAGATATCATTTTCATATTTTGCAGTGTACATGAGTAGCATTTGGAAGACAATAAAACTTTATATTTTTAGTATGCTAATGTTGTGTTTTAAAATACTTTATGCATTATATAGACCTTTCACTATAAAAAAATGCTTTATGAACAACCGATTTTAATAAATAAAAGTTGTTAGTCATTATAATAACAAAATTAGATACCAATTTATAAAATAAAAGTTTATTAATTATTAAAATAATCACTATTATAATTAAAAAATTATAATTGATCTCTAATTAGATACCAATTTACAAAATAAAAATTTATTAATTATTAAAATAATCACTATTATAATTAAAAAATTATAATTGATCTCTACTTGAAAAGTTATTCATACCAAGTTCTAAACTTTATATGTATAATAAAATAGGTACAAAGTTCACACACATATTATTTTATTACATATGTCATTTCATCTTTAAATTCTTGATATGTGTACATAATTAATAATTAGGCAAATGCTACTATGTCCCTTCTTTAAAACATGTCTATTCAGGGTTAATAGCATAGCAATGATCAATAATTTAACCATATATTAGCTAAAACCTTACACGATTGGATCGGGGAGGCTGCGAAATTTGAATCTTAAAATCTTCATCATGTGCCACCCAGATAGCAGGTCCACATTTATCAACCATCTCTCATAAAAGGAATTCCATTATGTCGATTTACATTACAACTTATCATATTTGTAATGTTCTTTGTTCTTATGCTTGGATGGGAATAACCAAAAGAGGTTGAGCCTTGTGCGAGGTCAACCCAGATTTCTCTAACATATCCAATTCCTCATGCTTTTCTCCATCCTTGAGCTTCCAATCATAATTGCATAGAAGAGAGGCTAACACAATGTGAATAGTTCTAGAAGCCATAGGCAACCCAGGACACATCCTTCTTCCAGCTCCAAAGGGTATTAACTCAAAATCTTTCCCTTTAAAATCAATGTCACTTTCCCAAAATCTTTCAGGTCTAAATTCATTTGGGTTTGTCCAAATACTTGACTCTCTTCCCATGGCCCACACATTAATAAGAATTTGTGCACTTTTAGGCACCATGAAATTGCATATTTCAACATTAACTTCTGGCTTGTGTGGCAGTAACATTGGGATGGGTGGATGTAGACGAAAGGTTTCCTTCACAACTGCTTGCAGGTAAGGAAGCTTTGAGATATCTGATTCTTTTACTTGTTCACCTTTGCCAAGGGTTTGAACCTCTTTTCTAACTTTCTCTAGTTTTTCTGGATTATGCAGCAACTCAGCCATCACCCATTCTATTGAGCTTGCTGTTGTGTCTATCCCAGCCACAAATAAATCCTGACATCAATAAGTGAAGTCATATAAGATAAAAGATGTTATACAACCTAAGAGTTGTAAAAATATACATATACTTACTAGAAACAGATGCAGAACATGGGGACGAGTGAGTTGTGAGTTGTCTTCAAGCATAAGTTCCAACACAGAATCCAACACGTCCTTGCATGTCGTGCCTTCTTTTTCCAATGCCCTTAAACGCAATCTTTCATCTATGAGTCCATCAAAAAACGCAAGTAACTTTCCAAAGTAACCATTCATTCTTCTCCGAGCACCATGTGGATCAAGCATGCGAAAGATTGGAAAAAAGTCAACAACATTAGGCCTTCCAGCTTCTTCCATGATACCCCAAATGACGTCCTTGAGCTCTTGAGACTTGTCAGAAGCGTAATGAGCAAAATCCATTGAGAAGAAAGTGTTTGATATGGAATTAAGTACAGTTGTGAAGGAAGCCTCACCAATATCCAAGGCTTCACCTTTCTCACATCTTCCCTTCACATAATCCATCAACTCTTGCACCTTACCCTGGCGAAGAACTTGGGTAGAATCAAGCTGCTTAGAAGAGAAGACTTTGGTAGCACAAGCCCTCCTGAGGATCCTCCACTGTGCAGAAGGTGGAATCCACGCAACTGAAAGTATGTGATGATCAAGAACTCGAACAGTATCTGGGATTGTCCTGTTGGAAAAGATTTGATCATTTTTTTGCAGTACTTCTCTGGCAACATGTGGAGATGAAATGACTATGGTGGTGGTGCTACCAAGCTTCAGACTCATTATAGGACCATAAATTTTAGAAAGTTTTGCAAGTGTTTGGTGAGGAAGGATTCCAAGGTCCAAGATGTTTCCGATGATGGGAAGAGGGCGAGGCCCTGGAGGGTATTTTGAGGTTTTCTTTGGTTTGAAGGTTGAGATGAGTACATGAATGGTTACACACACTATGGTGATCAGAAGAAGTGGAAGAAGGTACTCCATTGTTTTGCTTCTCTTGGGGACACCGGAAAAGGAGAGACTGAAAAACATTATTAATGAGAACGTGATATGGTCCTTGTCGATGGAATAAATTTTGTACGGACCATCAATGTGTGGCCAGAACGAAATGTTTATGAGACAGGACAGGACAATTTGAGATAGGTTTTTTACGAGGAAAATAATTTTTTAAGTATTAAATTTTGACAATTTTTATTATAATCCTAGGTGTTATTTTTTAAATGGTTCTCTATTTTTCTATTTTTTAATAAAAGATAAATATTGTGTGATTCTAATATCTTATAATTTAGAGTTTTATGGGCTATTATTGGTTGACAAAGTTTTTTAACAAAGTTTTTGACAAACTTTCTTATTTAGGTAAAAAAAATTATTTTATTATTTTATTTTAATTAAAAAATAAAAATTTAAGTATGTTAACTTTGTTAATTTGTTAACTTTGTCAAAAAAAATTTGTCAATAGGTAATTTTTCGTTCCATAAGCGTTGTCAAGCAACATAACTAAGTTGAATTCTTTCACAACTTTTAATAGAAAAAAAACAATCAACTAATAATTTAGTATCTATTTTGACACGTGCATGCGACATTTTTAAAATCAATTTTCTATTTTTCTTTTTTCAGGTGGTGATAAGCCCCTTTTATCCATGGAATCCAAAATTTGAATGGTGCAACGAATTAAATACAAAATACAAAGCCTTTTTCATTTTGCTCCATTGTTTGGGTTTGGCTTTCTCGGATATATCTCGCGTTATGGTACTTACTTCGTTGTGCTTCATTGTCATTGTCGCTCTCGATCCATTGTTTGGGTGTACCATTGTTTACTTCTTTTCATTGTTTCAGAGTTTGTTCCTTTGTTTATGAGTTGCTTTGTGTCAATGTCCATTTTTGAATTTTTTTAAATTATATATTTTGAAAATTTTTAAATTAGATGTATTTTTAAAATTTTAATTTATATGTATAATTTTAAATTAGGTAATAATATATTTAAAATGAATGAAAATTAAATTAGATATTTTTTATTTCTTTTTTAAAGTATAACATTTAATATAAATCAATAATAAAACAGAAAGTCAAATATAAAAAAGAAGAAAAAGTTTAATAATTTTTTTTCTTTTTTCATTATCTTTTAAGTTTTTTGTAACGTCCCAAATAATAGATAAAAACTCATCTAATAAAACGCCACATACATAATATCCAGAGGGTACAAAGATTTGGAATATGAAGTACTCCGTACCCCAACATATCCATAAATATAAAGAAGGTCTCACACGGCCCAAACTGTAAAATACTAACGAACTAATGGCAATAAGTTTAGTACAAACAAGGAAAGCATAGAAGATAAATTCTCCAACAATGGGCCCCAGAGTGGGCCCAATACCCATCCCGTCCATCACGCTGCAGCATCCCTATCAACACTACCACTGCCAGGGGTTCTCACATCTGCTCACATCAACAAGGTTGATGATCATCGCAATAGAGGAGACCACACACAACATACAAACAAGCAAAGGGTAAGCTAGTGTAAAGGAATCTCATTTTATAACAGTTCACAGGTAATTTCAAAGCCAAGCATAAATAACGAACATCACACCAAAGCTAACAAAAATATATGAGACTCCAAGACTTGACTATCCGGATACGCATAGTGAGGCACCACCACAAGACAGTGGAATTAAGTTCTAGTAGTGAGGCATCACCGCGAGGCATTCACGGAATTACACCCTTACAAGAGGCACCACCACGTGGCCTACGTGGAATTACGTCTTGGCCTTGAGGCACCACCCCGATACTCGCGTGGAATTACGTCCTTATCTCGAGGCACCACCGTGAACCCTCACCTCGAGGTTCATGGAATTAAGTCCAATAGATGAGGCACCACCAGGAACCCCTCCTTAAAAGGATCCACGGAATTATGTCCAATAGATGAGGCACCACCATAAGCTCTCACTACAAGAGTCACGGAATTACGCCCTACTCACACATTTAACATGTTTCACCAACCAATCAAAAGTTCCCATAATACTAACATCATGTATAACAACCCCATCATGCAACTCATGCTTTCCAACTCATATAACATACAACAACATACCATTCCCACCGCAACCTCATATATCAATCATGGCATCATCCCTTAACCCACATAATAAGGCATTTAGATCAAATAAGCAATCATACATCAGTGCACCATTCAACAATAGCATCAAACTTACCCCATAGTCTCGCTCAAGCTAACAGGTCCCGCTTAGGCGAGGGGGTCCTCTCGCTCAGGCGAAACCCTTCTCGCCCAAGTGAGATCGCGAAAGGGGGAAGAACGGACTCTGCGAGGTCTCACTCAGGCGAGTCCCTTCTCGCCTAGGCGAGACCACTCCTCGCTCAAAAATAAAAACCTCTCGTCTATGCGAGAGATCGAGCAACAGGTCCTGTGCGAGCCTCTGCTAATCTCGCCTAGGCGAGGCAAGCTCGCTTAGGCGAGGAAACCAGTGCCCGCCACTGTTCATTCGAGTGACAACCACCCACACGCAAACCACACAGATCAATAGGCGTTTTCAACCGATTAAATTCACACATAGACCATACAATGATCATATACTCATCAAACAAGCAGAAACGACCTAGACAGTTGGACCCTAGCTTCCCTTACCTGGAAGGGTTCAGCAGAAGGCTCCGGGACCAAACTTGATTAGTATAGTAGCTCTGATGCTAGCTCAGGGGTGACTTAGCAATTGGGAAAAAGAATGGCAGTAGAGGCATGAGCTACTCAGAGTAATAGTAGCAGGAGTTTTAAGCACGTAGAAAGAAATACTTACGTGAGGAGAAAAAAATGCTGGTTCGAGCTCTTTGGGTCACAATAACACCAAAACTCTAACGGAGCGGGAGACAGCTGCGGCTCTAAGGGTTTGTCTGAAACAGAGTAAGCAAGGTGAGTTAGGGCAGACCTGGGGTCCTGTTATATTACTTGGGCCAGCTCTAGGCCCACTTTCAAAAGGGCAGCCTTTCACTTTAGGGTAGAAAAAGGGACCAGAAATTAATGGGCCTTACATTATCCCCAACAAGAAAAATTTTCGACCTCAAAAATGAAAGCTTACCAGGTAAAAAGGTGTGGGTGTGATTTCCTCATGTCCTCCTCCAACTCCCAAGTAGAGTCGCCTGTTCTCCGATCCTAGATGACCTTGACCAATCTGACTATTTTTCCTCTGCGTTGCTCAACCTTGCTATCCTCTAGAGCAATGGGTGGTACCTCCCCAGTGAGGTCCTCCCTCATTTGTATATCCTCAGCTTCCAACACATGGACCGGGTCAAACACATACTTCCTCAACTATGATACGTGAAACACCGGGTGAAGATTTGCCAACTGAGGAGGCAAAGCTATCTCATAAGCTACCAGTCCAATCCTCCTCGAGATCTGATAAGGACCAAGGAACTTAGGAGAAAGTTTCCTCGAGCGGAGAGCCCTTCCCACACCAGTGGTTCAGGTCACCCTCAAGAACACGTGATCTCCAGTCTCGAATTCCAATGGTCTCCTCTTGCGGTCTGCATAAGCCTTTTGTCTGCTCTGTGAAGCCTGCATCCTATTCCTCACTAATCTCACCTTCTTGGTGGTCTGTTCCAACAACTCTGGTCCGACTAACACTGCTTCCCCATCCTGATACCAACACAAAGGGGTCCTACACTTCCAGCCATAAGGAGCCTCATAAGGTGTCATCCCGATGCTCGCATGGAAACTATTATTGTAGGTGAACTCAATTAACGGTAACACTTCATCCCAAGCGCCCAAGTGATCCAGTATGCATGTCTGCAGTAGGTCCTCAAGGGACTGGATCATCCTCTCTGACTGGCCATCTGTTTGAGGATGATAGGCTGAACTCATCGTGAGTTTGCTTCCTAAAGCACCCTGTAAGGTTTGCCAAAACCGTGATGTGAACCAGGGATCTCTATCTGATACAATGCTCGAAGGCACCCCATGTAACCTCACGATCTCCTTGATGTACAACTGAGCGAACTTACCCATAGACATCCTCAGGTTCATTGCTAAGAAATGCGCACTCTTGGTCAGTCGGTCCACTATGACCTAGATGGTGTCATGTCCTCTAAATGTCCATGGCAGATGGGTCACAAAGTCCATCGAGATGTTGTCCCATTTCCAGACCGGTATCTCCAGGGGCTGTATCATCCCACTGGGTCTCTGGTGCTCCATCTTTGCCTTCTGACAGGTCAAACAGGCAGACACGAACTGTGTCACATCCTTCTTTATCCCTTGCCACCAAAAAGCCTCCTTGAGGTCTTGATACATCTTAGTCATGCCCGGATGCAAGCTAAGACGACTCTTGTGCCCTTCCTCGAGGATTAACCTTTTCACCTCCACATCAATAGGCACACACACTCTGCCCCGAAATCTCAGGATGCCGTCATTACCCAAAACAAAGTCCGTTGCCTCTTCTAACCCCAATTGCTCTCTCACCTTATTCAGACTAATGTCCAATAACTGTCTTTCTCTGACTGAGTTCAGGAAGTCACTAGATATGGTCAGGGTACTACATCTGATGGATCCTGATTCCAGCTCCACCTATAGTCTCATATCTCTGAATTTCTCTAGCAATTCCATCTCCTTGATCATGAGGTGAACGGTGTGCACCGTCTTCCTACTCAGAGCATCGACTACTACATTCACCTTCCCTGGATGGTACAAAAGCTCAAAATCATAATCCTTTAAGAATTCCATCCATCTCCTCTGCCTCATGTTCAACTCCTTCTGATCAAATAAGTACTTCAGACTCTTGTGATCACTGAATACCCGGAATTGAGCACCATAGAGGTAGTGCCTCCAAATTTTCAAAGCAAAAACTATAGTTGCCAACTCTAGGTCATGAGTGGAGTAGTTTCTCTCATGCACCTTGAGTTGCCTCAACGCATATGCCACTGCCTTCTTCTCTTGCATCAGAACACAACCAAGTCCAAGGTGGGATGCGTCACAATAAAACTCAAAGGATTTTCCAACATCCGGGATAACCAATATCGGAGCGCTCGTCAAACGTCACTTCAGCTCTTGGAAACTTTCCTCACACTTATCCGTCCACGCGAAGGGTTGGTCTTTCCGAGTAAGCTGGGTCAAGGGCGTCACTATCTTGGAAAATCCCTCTATGAATCTCCTATAGTAGCCGGCTAAACCCACAAAGCTTCTAATTTTGGTTGCTGACTTGGGACTTTCCCACTTAACCACTGCATCAACCTTCGTTGGATCCACCGCAATGCCATGTGCCGATATCACGTGGCCCAAGAATTGTACTTCGTCCATCCAGAACTCGTACTTGGACAGTTTGACATACAATTGTTTCTCTCTCAAGACACCAAGCACTAGTCTCAGGTGCTCGGCGTGTTCCTCCTAAGTCCTGGAATAGATAAGAATGTCGTCTATGAAGACTACGACAAACTTATCCAAGAATGGCCTGAAAACTCTGTTCATGTAGTCCATGAACACCGCCGGAGCATTGGTCACACCGAAAGGCATAACCACATACTCGTAATGTCCATACCGGGACCTGAAGGTCGTCTTCTGTACATCATCTGCTTTCACTAGAATTTGATGATATCCCGACCACAAGTCAATCTTTGAAAACACCGAGGATCCATGCAACTGATCCATCAAGTCATCTATTCTCGGGAGGGGATACTTGTTCTTGATGGTCATCTTGTTCAACTGTCTGTAGTCTACACACAACCGCGAACTCCCATCCTTCTTCTTCACCAGTAGCACCGGCGCTCCCCACGGTGAGGTATTAGGTCAGATAAATTGCTTCCCCAGTAAATCCTCTATTTGTTTCTTGAGTTTCACCAACTCTGCCAGAGCCATACGGTATAGAGCCATCGACACTAGTCTGGTTCCAGGTACCAAATTGATCGAGAACTCCACCTCTCTACTAGGGGGTAATCCCGGTACTTCCTCTGGAAACACGTCTTCAAATTCTTGTACTACCAGTATAATAGACTTCATCTCTTCTCCCTCCACCTCTAGGTGGGTGAAGATCAGGAAACACCGTGCATCGTCTTGTAGCTCCTTCATAACCCTGTGAGACGATAACAACTCAGGCTCCTCTGAGTTGGGAAATAACAGCCTCTTCTCGCGGCAGTCTATAAGAATGCGATTCGTAGAGAGCCAATCCATCCCTAGGATTACCTCTAACTCTTGCAGAGGTAGGCAGATCAGATTCACTTTGTACCTGCGACCTTCTACCTCCATTGGACACCTAGCACACAAGGACGATGTCCTGACCAGACTCGACGCCGGAGTAGATACCACAAGGTCACATTGCAGTTCACAAACCGGCAGACCCAACCTTTGCACACAAGTTTTAGACACAAAAGAGTGTGTCGCTCCAGAGTCATACAAAACACATGCAGATTTACCAGTAATCACACAACGACCCATGACAAGGTTACATGAGCCTGCTGCCTTCGCTCCAGTCATGGCGTACACTTTACCCGATGTTTGAGGCCTGTTGCCTCCCCTCCTTTATTGACTCTAAACTAGGGCTGGAACTGGAGTGCGCGTCGCCGTCCTCATAAGGGTGGGGAAATCTCTGCCAAAGTGGCCCTCTTTGCCATAATTGTTACACCTCTTGAAGCCTACGAGTTGAGGGCAAACGTTCCTCTTGTGCGGTCCCCCACACTGATAGCACTGAATTGTACCCTGCTGAGAAGAGGATTCCCTAAACCTCTAAGACTGGGAATGAGGCCTAGTAGGGTTTCCTCCTCTCCTCGTGCCTATGCTTGGACACAGATGGTCCTCCCATCCTCTGTTGGTGTGAGTGCTGAGTTTCCACCTCTACTTTCATCTTCTCCATGACCCTTGCCTTCTCCACCAAGGCGACAAAATCCTTGATGGATAGCGGGGCCACCATCAAACGAAGATCCCCACGGAGGCCATTCTCGAACTTCCTGCATCGCCACTCTTCATCTAGTGGCATGGTATAGAAACGACTGAGATGCTTGAACTTTTCCGCATACTCAGCCACAAACTTGCTTCCCTGGGTTAACTGCAAGAATTCTACCTCTTTAGCGTATTTGACGCTGTCAGGGAAGTACTCGGAAAGGAACTTCCTCCTGAAGACATCCCAAGTAACTGGCTCCTGCCTCTCCTCCATCATGGACTTCATGCTGACCCACCAGTGCTCAGCCTCACCCGTGAGCATATACACTACGAATGCCAGTCTACTTTCCTCTCGGCACATCTTGGCATCAAATATCCTCTCCAAATCCTTCAGCCACTGGTCTGTTGCGTCCGGACTGGTCTTGCCTCCAACCTTCACCGGATGGTGCTTCAGAAAGTCCTCCAGACTCCACTCCCGGACTGTAGGTCGTGGCTCCGGGCCAAAAGCAGGGGCAGCCACCCTGTTCTCCTCTAGTTGGTGGAGGGCCTCCATATGTTGCCTGTGAGCGTCCTTAGCAGCCGCTCTAGCAGCCTCCATCTGTTGCATCACCAGCTGTTGCTGCTCGAGCACTGCCGCTTGTCGTTGCATTGATGTTTCGTGTTGTTGCATCATTACCGTACTTTGCTGCGCCATGGCAGCTACCATTGCTTCAATCACTCGGGCTATATCTGGCGCATCATCTTGAGAAGATTGCGTAGTCCTACGAGATTGTGCCATGGTTCACTGACACACAGGAAAGTCACTTGGTTAGGCTTGATAAGACAGAGATTAGCTAAGAACATTCAGAAAACACAGAGAAAATTAAGCGGACACCCAAGTCCACAGACCTAAGGAACGACTACTCTGATACCATAAATGTAACGTCCCAAATAATAGATAAAAACTCATTTAATAAAATGCCACATATATAATATCCAGATGGTACGAAGATTTGGAATATAAAGTACTTTGTACCCCAACATATCCATAAATATAAAGGAGGCCTCTCACGGCCCAAACTGTAAAATGCTAATGAACTAATGGCAAGAAGTTTAGTACAAACAAGGAAAGCATAGAAGATAAATTCTCCAGCAATGGGCCCCAGAGTGGGCCCAATACCAGTCCAGTCCAGCACGCTGCAGCATCCCTATCAACACTACCACTGCCAGGGGTTCTCACATCTGCTCACATCAACAAGGTTGATGATCATCGCAATAGAGGAGACCACACACAACATACAAGCAAGCAAAGGGTAAGCTAGTGTAAAAGAATCTCATTTTATAATAGTTCATAGGTAATTTCAAAGCCAAGCATAAATAACAAGCATCACACCAAAGCTAACAAAAATATATGAGACTCCAAGACTTGACTATCCGGATACGCATAATGAGGCACCACCACAAGACAGTGGAATTAAGTCCTAGCAATGAGGCATCACCGCGAGGCCTTCACGGAATTACACCCTTACAAGAGGCATCACTACGTGGCCTACGTGAAATTACGTCCTGGCCTTGAGGCACCACCCCGATACTCGCGTGGAATTACGTCCTTATCTCGAGGCACCACCGTGAACCCTCACCTCGAGGTTCATGGAATTAAGTCCAATAGTTGAGGCACCACCAGGAACCCCTCTTTAGAAGGATCCACAAAATTATGTCCAATAGATGAGGCACCACCATAAGCTCTCACTACAAGAATCATGGAATTACGCCCTACTCACACATTTAACATGTTTCATCAACCAATCAGAAGTTCCCATAATACTAACATCATGTATAACAAGCCCATCATGCAACTCATGCTTTCCAACTCATATAACATACAACAACATACCATTTCCACCGCAACCTCATATATCAATCATGGCATCATCCCTCAACCCTCATAATAAGGCATTTAGATCAAATAAGCAATCACACATCAGTGCACCATTCAACAATAGCATCAAACTTACCCCACAGTCTCGCTTAGGCGAGGGGGTCCTCTCGCTCAGGCGAAACCCTTCTTGCCCAGGCGAGATCGCGAAAGGGGGAAGAATGGACTCTGCGAGGTCTCACTCAGGCGAGTCCCTTCTCGCCTAGGCGAGACCACTCCTCGCTCAAAAATAAAAACCTTTCGTCTAAGCGAGAGATCGAGCAACAGGTCCTGGGCGAGCCTATGCTAATCTCGCATAGGCGAGGCAAGCTCGCTTGGGCGAGGAAACCAGTGCCTGCCACTATTCTTTCGAGTGACAACCACCCACACGCAAACCACACAGATTAACAGGCGTTTTCAACCGATTAAATTCACACACAGACCATACAATGATCATATACTCATCAAACAAGCAGAAACGACCTAGACAGTTGGACCCTAGCTTCTCTTACCTGGAAGGGTTCAGCAGAAGGCTCCGGGACCAAACTTGATTAGTATAGTAGCTCTGATGCTAGCTCAGGGGTGACTTAGCAATTGGGAAAAAGAATGGCAGTAGAGGCATGAGCTACTCAGAGTAACAGTAGCAGGAGTTTTAAGCACGGAAAAAGAAATACTTGCGTGAGGAGAAAAAATGTTGGTTCGAGCTCTTTGGGTCACAGTAACACCAAAACTCTAACGGAGCGGGAGATGACTACGGCTCTAAGGGTTTGTCTAAAACAGAGTAAGCAAGGTTATTTAGGGTAGACCTAAACCCTATTACTTGGGCCAGCTCTAGGCCCACTTTCAAAAGGACAGCCCTTCACTTTAGGGCAGAAAAAGGGACCAGAAATTAATGGGCCTTACATTTTTCAAATATTGTACTCAATCTCTCATGCTTACAGGTTTTCTTTTGTTGTTGAAGAAAAAAAAATAATACAAACTCATTATTTTTGCCATTATTTTTCATTTCTTCTCTTCTATTCTTAAAGAAAAAAAAATGTAACTCTCTTTTGTCACACTTGACAGTGAAATGTTATCTTAATATTCAACACTATCTCATGACCCTTGTGTATATTCATTTTTTATGAATATAGAAGAAAAAATAATCTATGATGTGGTTTTTTATGGCTGGTTTTTAATTGTCACTTGATTATCATAGTTTTTATAGTAATTATGACTCTCAATTTTTTTATTAAATTATGATAAATTATATTTTAGTCTTAAATTTGTTTTTAAACAAGAGTATTGATGAAGAACAAAGAAATAAAATTTAGTTTTTAAGAGTGATAAAAGAGAAACTACCGATGAAGATGAAAGTAGGACAATATAGTTGCTCATCGCGTAACAATAAAATGAAAACTTGTGAAGACTATATATGCACATTGAAGATGAATATTTTGCATATAATATGATAATTTAAATTGAAAAAATAGTTATGATTCAAGTATTTATGAGTTCAAGAATTTGAAAAAAAAAATGATGGATAATCATTTAGAAACATGTAATTTTTTTATAGTTATAGCTATATTAAATTATGTATTTATTTTTATTGAATTAGTGACAATAATTAAAAATATAAATTTTGAGTATATTATTTTAGCTTCCAAAAAAATTTTGGTTTAGATTTGTCATTGAAAACTAGTACAACAACATATTAGGGAGAAATATGTGTGTGATTGGATACTAGATGAAGACACTACCCATAGAGAATCAATGATTCAAGACTTAGATTTAATTATTCTAATTTAGTCATGTGCATTGTTATTTATTCAAACATAGTAATGCACATTGAAAAAGATGTAAAATTATGTTGTAATAAATTGTATTTGATATTTGTAGGAAAACTGGTTTGAACTTGTATAAAAAGTCTTGAGCTACTCGCCCCTTATTTGTGTATTATGTAGAAGTTATGTATTAGACATAGTAGGCATATTTTTTAACTGAAAATCATTGGTGGTCCAAAAAACCTTTATTGGAGTAAAGTTTCAAATTGTACATAAAGCCTTAAGCTGCTCACCACTTATTTCTACAGTGTGTACCACTCCTATATCAGACTTGGTAGACCTCTTTTACTGCAAACCAGTGACCCAATGAAAGTACTTAATCTTGTTACTTGTCAACTTTTGTGACGTATGTGATAGATAAGAACCACAAATCATTGGTGATCCAAAAAATCTTTATAGGAGTAAAAATTCAAAAAATTATACATATATATAGTCCTATGCTTCTTCTTGCCACTTGTTTCTAAAGTGTGTACCAATTCTATATCAATCAAATCTAGTAGGCCTCTTTTTTTACAAACCAGTATTTGGGATTGTCTTGTTGGAAAAGATTTGATCATGTTTTTGAACTACTTCTTTGGCACCATGTGGAGAGGAAATGACTATGGTGGTAGTGCTACCAAGCTTGAGACACATTGTAGGACCATAAATTTTATAAAGTTTGGCAAGTTTTTGGTGAGGCAGGTTTCCAAGGTCCAAGATGTTTCCTATGATGGGAAGAGGGCGAGGCCCTGGAGGGTATTTTGAGGTTTTCTTTGGTTTGAAGGTTGAGATGAGTACATGAATGGTTATACACACTATGGTGATTAGAACAAGTGGAAGAAGATACTCCATTCTTTTGCTTCTCTTCTGGTCACGGGAAAATGAGAGACCGACACTGAGAGGTATCCAAAGCCCACTTTTCCTATCAAAGTATGTATAGAAATACATGTGAGAAACGGGTGCTGCAATTTGAAAAAGAAATGATAACAGTTGAAAATTCGCTTTACTTTATCTTTTTCATTTTCTGGCAAGAATTCCCTAATAAAATTAGGAAGGTAATAACCGTTGAAAGAAAATCCTTGTGTCCGATGATATATTAATCTTTAATGAACTCATAATTTAATTTATAAAAAAAAAAGATAGAAAGCGTGTATTTGTTATTTAATGAACTCATAATTTAATTTATAAAAAAAAAATAGGAAAGCGTGTATATATTGGGAATGATATAGATGATAAGATTAACTGTGAGTATGCGATCTTTTAAATATATAGGCACCACCATTGTTATCTCCAATCATGGAGATGAAGAGGAAACAAAATAATTAACCATCAATGTAGTACATAATGTTACCTTATATATAGATGGAGATCATAACTCATTTTATAACTGCTGTTACTCATACTTAATGACGGAACATAAGATAGGATGATATAACGAGGTAGGTAAAATTTTAATTATGTGTAGCTAAAAGTTTTAATTTTTTAAAAATTATTTATAGTATTTTGATTTTTTTTAAAATCATTTGTAGCATATGAGGAATCAATGAGAATTAAAATAAATATTTCTTTTATTTCTTTTATAAAGTATAATATTCAAAGTTAATTAATAATAAAATCTGAAATAAATATATAATAAAAAATAAAAAAATTATTAAGATATTTTTTATTTTCTCTTTTATTGTTTTTTGAGTTTTTAATTTGCCATGATTATCATAAATTTTTCTTTTAGGATTTACATCACAATCTTTTACTAGAGTATGATAAATTATTTTTTAGTTTTAAAATTAAAAAAAAATTATATTGATTAAGAATAGAAGAACAAATTCATATCCTAAAAGTAATAAAAGGAAACTACCTATGGAGATAAAAACATGTCAAATCCAACTCCTTTACATATATTCTGAGCCATGACATTAATGACTCGATTATTCAATTATAGAAATTCTTTCTTAAGGTTCAAAGAATTAGAAGTGAGTTATTTCCGTTGTTTCTACAACTATAATAGAAATATCATTTCTGCAATAAAGAATATCAAAAAAAGATTGTGGAATAAAAATGGAAGATAAATTTTTTGCCGACAATAGGGTTATTTACATTGAAAAATAAATAACTAAAAATTTTAGTTATGGTTCAATTATCGATGAGTTCAAAAATATGAAGGAATTATGATTTATTTTATAGTCATGGTTATACTAAATAGTGTATTTCATTATCTTTGCCTTAGTGACAAAATTAAATATATAAATTTTGAATTTATTATTTTGGCTCCTAAAAATATTGGTCAAGATCCATACACAATTTTATTTTTAATATAATTATTATATCATTCAGTTTTTATTAATATTTATTTTTTATTATAATAATATTATCCAAATAAATAAAATTAAAAAAATATTATTAATATTAGATATATTCTTTTTAATTTTATTCGTAGTTATATAAATTAATTCAAATAATTACAGTTTTTATTCTTTCTATTTTTTTATCTTTTTCTTTTCATTTTCCCCATTTTTTCATCTATTTAGCCGAATAAAACAATAAAGTCTAAATACTATTAATAAGAACGTGACATATGGTCCTTGCACTAGAAAATTTTTTGCATGGACCATCAAAGTGTGGCGAGAACGAAATGTTTTATGATAATAAATATTGTGTGCTACTGATATCTTATCATCTAGACTAGGGTTGAATAAAAGTCTTCTCACTAACCATTAATAGAAAAGAAATTTAATTAATAATTTAATATCTATATTTAATAATACGATTGAAATTAATTTTAATATTTTCTAATTTTCAGTGTTTTAAATTAAGTTGATTTATTTTTTTATTAAATTAATATTAATGACTAAGTGTCACGTATAAAAATTTAAATTGTTTTTTTTTTATATTTGGATTTTATAATTTGATATTACTAAAAAAATTTATATTACATAAAATTTTCTTACAAATTTATTATAAAAATTTATAAGAAAAAATATTTTTTTGAATTTTTTTTTAAGAATTTTGTGTGAATAATTATTTTTTATAAAGTTATAAAATTTATAAGTATTTTTATAAATTTATTGTGAAAAGTATTTTATATAAAATATTTTGTAAAAAAATATTAACAGCAATTTTTTATATATTTTTTTTCATAACAAAATTTATAAATATTTTTTAAAAAAATATTTGAAAACAAAATTGATAAAAAATATAATTTTTTGTTAATATTGTAATATGTGATATTTTTTGATTTTAACGCAACGTATTTTACTGAAAAATAATATTTTTTAATAACCGTGTATCGTAATAGTTATATTAAATAGTTAAAAAATAAAAATTATTTTGTCAATTATCTAAATTGTTGCAAATTTTACAGTTCATTCGATTTTAAACCATGAACATGCGTTACGTTCAATGGCATCTTCTTCGAAACAATACAACAAGTAGTGATGGCAACGGGTCGGGTCGGGTACGGATAGTGCCTACCCGCAACCCGACCCGTCAAAGAAATATCTGTCTATTACCCATCCGTTTATTCGTTGGTTATCTGCTTAAAAAATACCTGCGAATATTTTAAATTCCGCGGATACCCATAGATACCCGATACTCGCAAATATTTAAAAAAAATATATGTATTTTATAAATTTTTTAATATAAAATTATAAAAAAAAATATAAATTAAATTAAATTATAATTATAATTAAATTTGACATAATAAAATATACTATTATTTCTAATTTTAATTAAATTTAACTTAATAAAATATAAATTAAATTTTAATTTTAACTTTTTGCGGGTAACGAGTACTCGTGGGTACGGATAGTATGATATCCGTACCCGACCCGTTTATAAGCGGGTATTAAAATACCTGCTACTCGCTATCCGCGGGTAATAAATACCCGCGGGTAGTACCTATCTGTCGCGGATTTTATCCGCGGATATCCGCGGGCACGGATAATTTTGCCATCCCTAACAACAACGCATCTTCCTCCTTCTGAAAATCGCCATTTTTTCTTCCCATCTCCACCGATCTCTGAAAATTAAGTTTTAAATGTTAATTATTAATATTATTATTATAGTTTATTTTTTTATATATAAGTAAATTATACGTAGATAGAACAGGGATATAAAAATTATATATATAGTAATAGAATAAAATGAGTAATAAAATACACTAAAAAAATTACTAATTAGAGATTAATTTAGATATCAATTTTTTTAGTTATCTAAACTTTGGTAGTTAATGTTAGTAACCAATTTATAAACCAAGTCATACTAGTAGGTATCTCATAATAGAAAATAATATTTTAATATTTTAGTTACCAATTTAGAGACTAATTATAACCCACTAATTACTCATAATTTTTAGTTTATAAATTGATATCTAAATTGATCATTATAGTGACTAATTATTTTTAATTATTAAAATTGACCTTTATTTAGAAATTGTTATGAAATAAAGTGAATAACAAAGAGAATAATAGATAATAGAGAAGAGAAGAAACAATAGAGAATAGAGGATAGAGAATGAGAGAATAGGGAACAACTCATCTGTATATTATTATTGATAGGAAGAGTCTTATTTATAGATACAAGATGTAATCCATAAAGGAAACAAATCAACTTAGTTAATACAAAAATTTACATAAAGAGTATCAAATCATATGACTATCAATCATATGAGTAAATGTATCAAATCAATGGACAATCATTAATTCATAACACTTCGTGTCCATTGATAAAAGAAGGTGCCTCGTTAAAACCTTACTAGGAAAAACCCTTTGAGGTAAAAAACCTAGGGGTGGCAAAACGGGCTGGACCCAACGGGCCAGCCCGTCAGCCCGTGCTAAAAGGAACGGGCTGGGTTGAAGATTTCAACCCGTCAGCTCGTTCTGACCCGTCCCGTCCAGCCCGTCAACTTGACGGGCCAAAGTACGGGCTGGCCCGTTGGCCCGTTTTAAAAAAATAAAATACAATAAAAATAATTAAAAAAATTAATTTTTTAGATTATATATTTTAAATGTAGAAATATATAATAGTATTATAATTTAAATCATTAACACCTACAAATTAAGTTTGAATTATTAGTTATAATTGAATAATTTAATATGTAAATTTAATAATTATTTTAACTTATCTAATTAAAACATTAACTAATCAATTAAAAGTTAAAATAATATTTTATTTGATTAAATATGACTTTAATAATAATTTATATGTATATATAAATTTGAAAACTAATTAAAAAAATAAAAAAAATAAAAAACTAGACGGGCCAGCCCGGCCCGGCCTGTTAGCCCGTCATATACGAGACGGGTTGTGAATATTGGCCCGTTTTTGTTTGACGGGCCAGCCCGTCCCGGCCCGTTTTTTGACGGGCCACATACGGGCCGGGCCAAAACGGGCCGGACTGGCCCGTTTGCCACCCCTAAAAAAACCTAGTGAAGGAAAAAGAGTACAACATTCTATATTCTTTAATACAATATTGTTCATCACATATTCTATTTCTCCTCCTCTTGTAAACTTACATCATTAATGTGATGGAGTTCGAACTTGTGAATCATTTACTCAAAAGTTCTTCTTGGCAAAAAACTTCATAAATAGACTTGCCATATTTTCACATGAATGAATTTTTGGATATCTATATCATCCTTTCAATTGAACAATACACTATTGTCTTCATATATGGTTGTTGATTCCATCTTTGTCGGGGATAGTCATAAGTTTCTTGCATATGTTGAATTATAGACCTTAGCGAAATATATTAACAACTTTCCTCGTAATTATGTATGATTAGACGATGTTGCTACTATGATTTGTTTCATATACCTTCATGAAACCATTGTGCTACCACATGTGAACAAACATCTTGTTTGTGATTAACCATTGTGACATTGTGAGAATATGTAAAATAACATGAATATACATAACTCATTCGTCTGAATCTGAATCATTTGGATGGAATAATCTCATATTCGTAGTACCCTTAAAGTAACGAAGTATATGTTTTACTCCAAACCATTTTCTTCTTGTAGTTGAAGAACTATATCTTGCTTAACAAATTTATAGCAAATGCAATATTAGATCGAGTATAATTAGCAAGATACATTAGTGTTTCTATGATACTAAGATATGGTGCTTCTGGACCAAGAAGATCTTCATCATTTTCTTGAGGTTTAAGAAGAGTAGCATCTAACAACCTCACAACTATTGGAGTGCATAATGGACATCACTTGTCCATTTAGAACATTTTAAGCAACTTAATTATATAGGTATCTTGACGTATAAAAACACCTTTATTTAAATACTTAAATTCTAATTTCAAATAAGACTTTGCCCTTCAAAGATCATTAATCTCAAATTATTTTTTTGAGTAATCAATTGCCTTCGTGACCTCATTAAGAGTTCCAACGGTGTTTATGTCATCTACATAAACAATAATTATGGAAAATTCATTTTTGAATCTTTTCATATAAATACAAGAACAAATAGGATCATTTCTATATCCTTCTTTTAATAAGTACTCAATAAGACGGTTATGTCACACATGTCCCGATTGCTTTAGTCAATAAAAGAGTATGTTCAATTTTATTGAATAACCCTCTTTAGAATTTGTCTTGTTGGGCAGATAAAATCCTTCCGGGATTTTCATATAAATATGATTCTCAAACGAACCGTACGAATAGGTTGTAACATCATTCATTAGATGTAAATGCAAACCTTGTTGTGCAACTAGGATAATCAAATATTGCAATGTTGTTGCATCCAATACTAGTGAATATGTTTTTTCTCACAAATCAATACAAGATTTTGTGAACAACCTTGAGCAACAAATTGCTTTGTATCTAACAATTTCATCATTCTTAATTTGAGTTTTGCGCAAAAATCCATATGTACCCAACGAGTTTCACAACTTCAGGTGTGCGAACTATACGTCCAAAAACCTTTCATTTAGCAAGCAAATATAATTATGCTTCTTTGCATATTTTCATTTTGGCCAATCATGTCTTTGTCGACAATCTTCGATGATCATTGGCTATTGATCCTCATTATAATTCATAGCATTCATCGCTAGATTATATGTAAAAGTTTCATCAATGTTGACTTCATTTTGGTTCCATATTATATGATTCATGACATAATTTTTAAGATCTCATCACTTTCAATAATTTCAGGTACCTGAGGTTCTTCTGGAACCGAATCATTAATTATATTAAATGAATCTTTTGGAATTTCCACCTTTTCGGTAGGTCATCTTGCATTTTAGCTCCCTTTCTCATTCAAGAGTTTTTATCTTTGGAACCAATAGGTCTACCAAGCTTCAAACGTGTCCACATGAGTTTTCAACCCTTTTTTTTTGCATCATAATAATTGATCATGTCAAACAAAGCAATCATTTTGATTTGTAAACTTCTGGTTTACCATGACATGCATTTCAATTGTACTAATAAACTTGTAGTACAAACTATAAGAGAATGTTGATAATTTCTCCAATACCTTTTTTTTCAACTCAATCATAGAGATATAAAAATATTTCATATCTTTTTCATTGTTTGTCTCAATATAATATCCATTTAGACAAATATCCTTGAAACTTAATAAGTTTCTATTCAACTTCTTAGTAGAAGTATAATAGCTCTTCCAGAACCTTCAAATTTATTTGTAGTACTATAAATAATACTAACGTTGATGTCTCGCATTATCAAACAAGAGAAAAATTTATTACTCTTGAGAATTGTATAAGTTATTGCACTATCAATAGGACACACATCCTCATCATTAGTACTAGTGTCAACATTTGTTCTTCATATAAACGTAAATATCAATATGAGATTTGCTTTTTAACACTCTCACAATCAATGAGGTGATTAATGCTTCCATTTGCTTTAGCAAAGAAAATAATAATATCAAGATGAGTAGCATCCATATGGCCATAATCAGAATCACCATCTTCATAAGAAAAATGTATTTCTATGTTCTTCTCATTATTTGTAAGATGCTTTGGTGTACAATAAATACAACTCAAATGGCATTTACCATCGTAATGATAATATATACTTTCATCTTTTTGTCAATATTTTGACATTATTTTGCAACTTCAAGTGACAAAATGTGTCTTTGAAATTTTCTTTATAACCATGTCCATAATCAATATCACGATCACAATCATGAAAATATAAATCAAATGTTGTTGCATTCACTTCTGGGAATAGAGTATAACCAATTTGGACAGGTTTCATGATTTTCTATCAAAAGCTCATTGCTTTGTTCAGCCATACAATGACATGAAATAAATTCATAATATTTATTGCTGCATTCACTTTTGGGAATGGAGCAGATTAGGCGGATCTCATGATTTTTCATCAAAAGCTTTATTGCTTTGTCCAGCCAACCATATATAGGCATGAAATAAATTTATATATTTGTGAAATCTCTTTTCACAATATTGTTGTCGCATGAGCAAATTAGTTGCTTAGATGTTTTATTTCTTTATTTAATGATATCCCAATATCTATTGCATCTAAATATATTTCAACAATTAAAATTCAATATAAGGAATCAGGGGCGGAACTAGCATAGGACAGGGGGAGCCACGGCTCCCCCATTTTTTTTTGAATTTTTTTTTATATATATTTATATATTTTTTAAAATTATATTATATATTATTTATATTAAAATTATATTATGGAAAATTATAATAAAAGATAAAATAAAATAAATTAATAGAGA
>Ga0214544_1003191_pt1 | contig 34219 bp, 12 predicted proteins | sample CNSS3metaG_FD_160074 | JGI IMG/M metagenome (GOLD analysis project Ga0214544, IMG submission 160074) | Root nodule microbial communities from cowpea collected in UCLA plant growth center, Los Angeles, California, USA - CNSS3 | ecosystem: Host-associated > Plants > Roots > Nodule | place: USA...
AAAAGGAATTGGGGTTCTGTCTCTGGCCATAAGGTTCTTTTCACTGTAACCCATCAAGTACGTGTGAGAAGAGAAAGAAAGGCAAAGAGATAGATTGGGAAAAGGTGGTTGAAGAGCACACAAGATTATAAATTTGAAGAACGCATATTCACAGGATCTCTCATTAGTGCTCTATTATGTTTTATCGAGTGAGAATCATAAATCTTAAAGATCCTTAATTAAGTTTTACAAGCAAAACTCTGATCTCAGGTAGAGAATAAGAACAACCACAAAAAAAACACCTAAAGAGCTATATCTAAATCCCAACCCAATTAAACGATAAAACACGGAAGTGCACAATATAATGGTACCATTACCATAATATGTTGGCCCGTATTGTTGAATCGAGATGAGTGACAGGTTTGGGCTTCGGCCCATTTACTGTTCCATCTTCTTCTGCCTGAGGTGTTTCAATAAACCATTCCCCAAAATAAAATACAACAAATAAATAAAACGATACTCGATACAATTATTGGAATGGGATATAAAAGGGATGGATATATACGAAAATGTGATTGAAATTGATCCAAAAAATAGTAAATTTGAATTAACTTATTAAGTAAAATATTTAAAAAATAAAATAATTTCAAATTAGATCAAGTCAAATTTAATTTATTTAAATATTTTAAATTTTTTGAAATTATCAATCTATTGTAAATAATTTTAAAAAGAGTATATAAGTTTTATGAGATGTTAAATCATTTGGAACTTAAGACACCCATCTAAATAATCTTGGAGTCGCCACAAGAAAGATAAGAGTTTAATAAAAAAAAATGTTTTTATTGAAGAACATATAATTTATTAATAAAACTAATTATCTAAAACAAAACAAGACCTTCTATCATATAGAGATGGATAATTATTTTCAACAAATTGACATTGCATTCAATGCTTTCACCGCCCACTCACATCATTAACTTTTTTAATTTTACCTTTTTAAAATTTTACCTTTATTTCTCCCTTGATATCATTAATGGTCTTATTTTATTCTTTTAGATTGTGTACAAATAAATACATATATTACTTTCATAGCCATATGCGGTAGGATGGCAACGGGTCAGGTCGGGTCGGGCATGGATAGTGCCTACTCGTAACCTGATTTGCAAAAAAAAAATTTGTCCGCTATCCGTCTATTTATCTGTTGGGTATCCGCTTAAAAAATATTTATGGATAATTTTAAAATTCGCGAGTACCCGTGGATGCCTGATATCCACAAATATTTAAAAAAAATATATTTTATAAATTTTTTAATATAAAATTATAAAAATAAAATATAAATAAAATAAAATTATAATTATAATTAAATTTGACATAATAAAATATACTGTTAATTTTAATTTTAATTAAATTTAACTTAATAAAATATAAATTAAATTTTAATTTTAATTTTTTCCGGGTAACAAGTACCCGCGGGTACGGATAGTATGATACACGTACCCGACCCATTTATGAGTATTAAAATACCCGTTACCCGCTACCCACAAATAATAAATATCCGCGGATAGTAACTATTCGTCATGAATTTTATCCGCAGATATCTGCGGGCACAAATATTTTTACCATCCCTAATAGTAATCTTAAAGTTGATACAGTACTAAAATTATATTTTATTCAAAAATGTATAGCTGGCTGGCACGTGTTGATCAGTCAAGATAAGATTTTTGAATACGTTATTGACATATACATATAAAAAAAAATCTATTGACCTAATCCAACGTGTTAATGATAGGTTTTGATTACACCCTCTTAATAATAGTACAAGTTTTCTATATTTAATAATTAAATTTGATATGATCGTAAAATGACATTTAATTTATTTGACACGTGGAGAGGATAGACATACTAAACATAAGTATATACTTTATTTAACTTAAATTTAAATAATCAACCAAAATGTTATAATAGAGGTTACCGAAAATTCTCCATTTGTATCTAGGTGGGTTCTTATGAAATGAGAGAGTGAGTATCAGAACTTCCTTCTTATTGTGTCAAAATTAGGAAGGAAAATCAACTAATAATGAATAAAAGAAAGAATACACACTTTTTATTTTTTATTTTTTTAAATTGTTGGTTTGTAATAAAATTTATTTGTATCTTCAAAATAGTTTTGATCTTATCACAATCTTCATGCAATTATGTTCAAATAAGTTAATTAAATATTTTTTTTATATTTCACATTTGAACATTTTAACTCTTTTTTTAATATTTTCACTTATCGTATATTTTTTTTATACATGAAAATGTTTAATACTTTTAATTTAAGTGTTTAATAACACAAACTTTTCATTTCCTAGGTTATATAATTTTCTTTTTTATTATATCATTATTAATTTTTGTTTTATCTGAAGAATTATTTTTTTTTTGCTAAAACAATTTTCATTAAAAAAATCGACTAGGCTGATATTTGAAAACTTTTCTTAAATATCTAAAGTATTTTTTATTTTATCATATCTTTAACTATACATTTGTTTTTCTTTGTGCGATTTCATCTAATGGTCTCTCAAATTGATTTTAAGACACATTTGATCATTTTTTTAAAATATTTTTTTTATCATGTAGAATATTATTTTTATATTTTATGTAATTATTTTTATTTTTAACTCATTATCTTACACATAATTTTATCACTCTAATTATATAAATAAATTTTGTTTACTATATATAATAATTTAATGTTATTGTCATTGATTTTTTTTATCATCATTCAATATATTGCGTCTGTGTGTACGCATTTTTTAATTATGAATGATAGTATGTTGGTAGGTGATAATAGTGTAATGTTATTAAGTTAATATATAAAAAAATTTATATTTATTAAAAATAAAGGGAAATAAATAGAGAAATTAATTGTTGATGAATAAAAAAAACACAAAAGAGGTAGAATTGGTATTACTTTTAAAATAACCATTAATTTTAAATATTTAATAAATAATTATATTGTAAAGGGTATAATTGATCTTATGAAATGTGGACACACAAAAGGGAATCCTCTTTATATATTGTTTTAAGAAATAAAGAAAAACATAAAAGAGGTAGAACTGGTATTAATTTTAAAATAACCATTAATTTTAAAATATTTAATAAATAATTATATTATAAAGGGTATAATTGACATTATGAAATGTGTACACAAAAGAGAAAATTCTCTTTATATATATTTATAGATTATAGATATTGAAGTTCAAAAGAGAAAATTCTCTTTATATATTGTTATAAATATTAAAGTTCAAAAGATAAAAGACCTATGTTAACATTATATTATTATTAGTTTTTTTTTTCTTTGTATAATTTTAATCGAGTGCATTATAACTTTTATTAGTATGTAAAAGAGTGATTTCATTAGAATTTAAAAAGTTGAAGTAAACAAACATTTATAATATTTTTTTAATTTGATTTTTTTTTCTTTTTATACTTTTTTAAAAATATTTTTAAATTTTATTAAATATATTTATTAATATTTTTAAATTTAATAAATGTTTGTATTCATAAAATTATAATGTAAAATATATACAATTATAATTTATTTATAAATATTTAATATTAAGAAACAAACATCATTTTAATTTTAAATATTTGATATTATATTTCATTTTTTATGATTTTGTATTATTTCATAAAAATTAATTAACTAATGTTAAAACCGTAAAAGAAAATAGTACAGGTACGATTGCGAGTACGTAACTATTCTAATGGAAATGAAAACAAAATAAAATTTTGATATTTATTAAATTCAAATATGAAAAAGATAAAATTTATCTCTAAAATTAAATATAATATACGAAAACTGCCCCGGTGTCAAGAAGATTAATATAAATGAAAGAACTTCTGAATGCAAATAATTTTCCTTAGTCATAGGTACTATCAACAACAAATAACACGGATATAATTAAAGTAGTTATCAAGTACATAATAAATAAACTCTCTAAATATGGGCAGTTACCAATTAATTATTCTTACTTCTTTAATGTAAAATAATTATTTATTAGTACTATACCTACAATTTGGTAGAGGATACAAAGGAAATAATTTTGCGCGTTTTCTTATAACAAAACAATATCTATCACCAATCTGTTATATATATAATAATTATAGAATCATATAAACATAATAAAAATTATTACTAATATTTATACCTGTAATAAAAGAGATTTCTTTTTTACTGTCTAGATTTTGTTTTCCAAAATCATTAAACATATTTTTAAATTAAAATAATTATATTATCAATTTTATATTTTTCTAATTTAACTGTTTTCCTTAAGTTAACAATTTTTTAATTATAAAACTATTTATACAATAAATAAAACCTATTTACAACAAAATTATAAAATTAAGTATATACATGTGTTTTCATTAATATTAATATAATCGTTATAAAGTTTAATTCATAATAATATATAAATGTAATATTTATCGTTGAATAACAATGTTAATAATATTTTTCAAAATATATTTATAAGAAAAATAAAATAAAAAGATCTAACACGAAAAGTGGAAATTTATTAAAATAACAGATTAAATGGAAAATTCGTTTATATATAAAATAAAGTTTTAAAAGAGCAAATTTTTAAAACGATATTAAATGTTATTAAATGTTTTTCACGAATGAAGAAGGTAAACAGATTGATACAGTAGATGCTCATAACCTCACAGTATATACGTATTGTATAATACGAGGATAAAATATTATAGCAGGATAAATTGAATCGAGGTTGTTTGGTTTCACCAAGAAAAAGTAATAATTGAATTATATTTATTGTTTTGTTTTACTGAGGAAAACATAAACGTGAGTAAAAAAAAAAACATTGACGGAGTTTCCTAAGAACATAGAAGAACGAAGATCTGTGCGAAATTGCGGTCACGCAAAGGGGCTGGCGTCATGTGTAGAGCGTGTGGTACTTGGAAGGTGTTGTGTTGTGAGGGGTACACATGTCATTTCACGAATATTCTGATCGATTAAGAAGTTCAATCTCCAAGATTGTGTTTGTTGAAGATAGAAGAGAAGAGGAGTACAACAAGAAGCCAAATATCACTTCCACCAACTATTCTTCTATTTCCATTCAAAGCCATGGCCATGGATTCCATGGCCGCTTCCATCGGAGTCTCCGTACCGGTGCTCCGCTTCCTCCTTTGCTTTGCCGCTACCGTTCCCCTTAGTTTTATCTGCCGCTTCCTACCCCGCGGCCTACCCAAGCACCTTTACTCCGCCGCCGTTGGCGTCGTCCTCTCCTACCTCTCCTTCGGCGTCTCCTCCAACCTTCACTTCCTCGTACCTATGTTCCTTGGCTACGCCTCCATGCTCCTCTTTCGCCCCCGATGCGGCATCCTCACTTTCTTCCTCGGATTTGGTTACCTCATTGGCTGGTATGATCGATCTATTTTCTCATTGCGATTCAATTGTTCCTCTCTTTGACCTAGCACCGCATTTCTGACTGTCTCTTCTGCAGCCACGTTTATTACATGAGCGGCGATGCATGGAAGGAAGGTGGCATCGATGCCACTGGTGAGCGCAAATTTATGATTTCTTATTTTGTTTATTTAATTTTTGGATTCAGGAATGAGGGGTTTAACTGACTGTTATTATTACTGTGGTAGTAACGTTATTTCTGGTGATGGTTGGTTGGTTTGATCATTAATTGTGTGGTTGGTTTGGAAATAGGGGCCTTGATGGTTTTGACGCTCAAGGTTATATCCTGCGCGGTTAATTACAACGATGGTTTGTTGAAAGAGGAAGGCTTGCGCGAGGCTCAGAAGAAATACCGTTTGGTGAAGTTGCCTTCGCTTCTTGAGTACATTGGTTATTGTCTCTGCTGTGGCAGTCACTTTGCTGGTCCGGTTTACGAAATGAAGGATTATCTTGATTGGACAGAAGAAAAAGGGGTATTTTTTATTGTTCATTTTGATTTTGGATAATGATGATTAAACTGAGGCATGGTGTATTATGTTAGTGGATAACCTTGCTTGCTCCTAATGTAGTCAGGCTTTGATTTCTAAACCCGTGTGTATGGAATTTTTTTTTTCAGGATATCTCATATCTAGGCCTGTAATCAGGGATTAGTGGTCATACCCTGCTGTAAAAATAAATAGTACATTAGCATTGAATGCCCAATTCTCCTGAAATTTAAATAAAAATTCAGGGGCAGTTTCTCATTTTCTATGCTGATACGTTATGAATTACTGTTCTCCTATTTGTTATTTCAACCCTAGTATTTATTATTGTTGTAATCCCAGATTTGGAGCCCTGAAGCAAAAGGGCCATCGCCATCACCTTATGGGGCAACCATCCGGGCTCTCCTCCAAGCTGGGTTTTGTATGGCCATGTATTTAAACCTCGTGCCGCATTTTCCTCTGTCCAAGTTTACTGATCCTACCTACCATGAATGGTGTTTCTGGAAAAAATTAAGTTACCAGTATATGTCTGGCTTCACTGCACGCTGGAAGTATTATTTCATTTGGTCAATATCAGAAGCTTCTATAATTATCTCTGGCTTGGGTTTCAGTGGCTGGACTGATTCGTCCCCACCAAAACCACGATGGGACCGGGCCAAAAATGTAGATATAATAGGTGTTGAGTTTGCAAAGAGTGCAGTTACAATACCAACTGTTTGGAATATTCAAGTCAGCACCTGGCTTCGTCACTGTGAGTTTCTTGCCATGAGATTGAATGCTTTTATTGCGGGGTTTGATTAGTTATCTCAGTAGGATATAGACACTGTTCAGGTTTAGGCACAAAGTTTAGTTAATGGTCCTAGCTGCATCATTTTTAAGTTTTGGTTACAATTTGGCTATATTATATTTTGTGTTTACTTCTGAATTTGGATAAACTTTCCAATAAGAAAATAAAGAAAAGGTAAAATGCATTATGTTTTTCCTGTGAGCTAATTATCAGTTTTGAAGATGTTGAATGAAAGAACTTCTATAAAGTTGAAGTACATAAGTTGATTTTGATTTATGAAGGAAACATAAATAGTTTCCCTTCAAGTAATTATTAAGGTGTTTATCAAAACATGGCCTTAAGTGAACTTTGTATCATGCATTAGTTGGGTCATATTAATAATATCTCTTCTTGAGTTAAAAGTCAGTTTTGAAGATGTTAAATGAAAGAACTTATAGAGAGTTACATAAGATGATTTTGATTGATGAAGAAAGCTTAATTAATTTTAACTTTATTACATTCTTCTCGTATAACTTTATTTATTAAGATGTTTATCAAAAGAGGGACTTAGTTGGAACTTTGTATCATGGATTACTTGGGTCAGATTAATAATCCCTCTTCGTGAATTAGAACATGGCTTTTGTTCACAGCAAATTATAGCATGATCAAGCTATCAACCCTCGACCAATTGATTTTCATTTTTTTGTTCATCTTGTAGGCTTTGCTAGATACAAAATTAAAGTTGATGTAAATTACCTATTTATATGTCATTCGTAAAGGTTGACAATGAAATATAAAATATTAATGTTGCTATTGTTTGGGTTTTGGTAGATGTTTATGAGAGGCTTATTCAGAGTGGGAAGAAACCAGGTTTCTTTCAGCTACTTGCCACCCAGACCGTTAGTGCTGTTTGGCATGTGAGTAAAATTTTAGCAGCATTTTACATTAATTGTTTCTATTGTACTGTACATTGATATTTGCATTATTATTGCTTCAGGCTTACTATATTTGCAAATGTATGTATAGTTTTTTAGGAAAAACTAATTCTTAGACAAATAATCATTACACTTATTAATAAGCAGTATGAGATAGATGAGGTGATGTACAAATATATCTATTAATTTTTTCTACTACGTTATTTGGGACATATGATCCATTTTGGACAGCGAAAAAGAAACTGCTGCGTGAAACAACTTTGTGTGCTGGTTTTAATATGGTCTACCTATGCTCTATGTAAGGATTTGTGACAGTTTTTTTCTAACAATTTGACTTTATCGTTGTAGGGCCTGTACCCTGGATACATAATATTCTTTGTTCAATCAGCATTGATGATTGCTGGTTCCAGAGGTATATGCTGATTTTTGCACATTTGTTATCTTTTATTCGGTTAGTTAACTTGAGTTGCTGTGTTTCTATTGAAACAGTCATTTATAGATGGCAGCAAGCTGTGCCTCCGACAAAGGCTCTGGCTAAGAATGTCCTTGTGATTATGAATTTTGCGTATACGCTTTTGGTTCTAAATTACTCCTGCGTTGGTTTCATGGTTCGTCCTCTTTCTCTCCCTCGTAACCCGCAAAAACACTAACGCCCACATTTACAACTTCTATTTTCAGCCTTAAACATGCTAATATGGATTTCAAGGTTTTTACATGTTTCTATTGTTTAATTATATTTGAATAGGTGTTAAGTCTGAATGAAACTCTTGCCTCATATGGAAGTGTGTATTACGTTGGGACCATTGTTCCTGTTGTTACGATTCTTCTTGGTAAAGTAATCAAACCTGGAAGGCCTGCTAGATCCAAAGCTGAGAAGGAACAGTGAGTAGACAATGCTGTTTATTCTTGTTGGAATTTTTGAAATTGGATTAGGATAATGTGGGACAACGGGTTTCCAGCTTCCACAACTTTTCTGCCCCTGGTTTTCAACCTCTTGTAACAGCTGCTTTGGTCTTGAAAAAATGGCTGGGCTCTTTCATATTCCTGGCTTTAGCATTGAGTTGTATTTCTGTGATAAGAAAACATCCTGTTGGCAGGTTTTATAAAAGCAGTTACCGACGAGATTTTAGGAACATTTGTATTTCTGTGATTTCTCTCTACTTTCAGATCTCGTGACAATTACTGCTAGAGGCTATATTTTTCAAATCTTAACTGTAGACAAACATGCAGATACTCTGAAGTATGGTAGCCAACTGTGCTATTTAGTTTTCAACCCACCCCATCATTTGTTGTCATTTTGTACAGAGTGATGCATGCTTTGTCGCCCAGAAAGTACAACTTTTGTATATGACCTGCCTATCACACAGGTCTATGAATTTCATGTCTGGCTTAGTGCTTTACCTTAAAATATCCTACCTTGAGACTGGATGGAGATACATTATAATATGAGCTAGTATTATTAGAAGAAAGGAACAGAGAGGGAGAGCGAAAAGTTTAAAGAAGAATCGAGATTATTAAATTTATTTGAAGACAAATTGAGATTATTTAATCCATCAATTCAACCATTTTTCATCTTAATCTATTCCTGGCGACTGGCCTGTCATCTGGTTTCTCAAGAGTTTATGCTCTTAAAATGACACCATGCTTTTAAATGAACAAAGACATCTTTCTTGTTTTTTTACCTTGTCATATAATATGCATATATATAATGATATGTCCATTAGTCAAATCCTGCGGAAGATCTCATACTGTCATAGGATAGATAGAGACAGCATCATGTTCAAGGAAGCAAACGCTTGTGTGGACCACTTGCATGTTTTCCTTTTATTACCGTTCAGTTATTTGCAGTCTCCTCTTGAAGGATTTTCTGTTACTTATACATTGAACAGCACATAGATTTCATGCCACCATATTTACAGCATCAATATAAAGATGCTCTTCAGCTAACATGGGGGATCATCTTTCGCTTTCCCCTGCTTTGTGAGGACAAACCTCCTCTTTTATCTTTTCTTTGACAAGTTAGTGTAGGTTTTTTATTTTATTTTATTTTATTTATTTGGCTGTTTAGGTTTTGTGTTCAAAAAAATTGCCTTTTAAACTTCTATGTAAAATAACGTGATTTTTTAAGCTAATTATTTATTTAATGAAGAATTTTACCTTTGATATCAAATTGATCTTTTAATTCGTAAGCTGAGGGATTCAACTCCTTGTGTTTATTTTAAGATCTGTAAATTCTTTTTGGCAATTAACTTAATGTCTTAAATTTATCAAATGGTAGCCAATTTTTGAAATCATTGCAACTTCAATCTGTTAATTAAAAGAAAAAATCTCAGGGGTGTAGTCCATTGGAGCGGTTCCCATTCTGAGTAAGTTAAAACTAATTTTCTAATATACTTATAAAATAAAAATATTTGATATAATTAACATAAAATATATATTTTTCGTCTTCTTCAACATAATATAACTGAATACGTAATTAAAAAGTCATGACTAAGTATTTTAAATTTCGTAACAAATCATTAATAAATATGACATTTATTGCAGTAACAAACTGACAGTAGTGAAATTGTGAGAAACCATGGGTATTAAACAGTGTGCTCTGACTGAAACCATGGCTTAAATTGTTGCTCTGACTTTGGTGATATGCTCTTACACGGTATTAAACATTGTGCACTGAGTTGTTTTAAGATTAGCCAACCCTCTGCTTTCATTTTTTCGCTGTACTTTTCAGTTTTTCCTGTGTTCAGTTGCTTTTACCTTAACATTATGCTGAAGAAATTAGTATTTCTTGTTGAAACATTCTACAGTTCTCTTTTTCAACATATAGACAAGATAATCAGAAAACGAGAAGCTAAATATATATATATATATATATATATATATATATAACATGCTGTTAATTGTATACAAACAATAGAATTAACTCACCATATATATACCTTTCCTCTTATTTTACTTTATAACACGAAAGATAAGTTGGGAAGTATTGTTTTTTTGTGTAAATAAAAAAAGAAAAAGAAAATTGACATTTTTTCAACCAATAAAAGATCATAAATAAATATGATTTTTAAGATATACATTGTAAGAATGAACATACTTCATTTCTCATGAATTTGCTTTTGGTAAGTTCTTAATTTTCTTTTAAGTTGATGTATCATATTTGATTGGACATTAACTTGTGAAAAGTAAGTGAAGATTGATATAATTTGAGGTAGAATATGTGAAACAGAAAAGCAACAACACACAATTTATGGTTCAAAATTTTCATTAATTAATTCTCTTCCAGCGCGTTACCAAATTTGATTGTTTTTCCTTATATTCTCCCTTCACGATTCTGACACTTTCTGCAGCTGCTTCTCATTTTCTTTTCTTTTTTTATATATTTTCTTTCACTTATCCCATTATCATAGTATTTCTCAGTCGGTTTCTTTTCTCATCTCCATTCTCTCTGTTTTTGCTTCCACCGACTTGTAGTTTCCCCTAACTTCACCAAACTCAAGGTTTGTACCTTTCTCTTCCTTTTAAATTATTCTAATCTTAATTCTCTGAACTTTCTTTTCCTTTTGTTTTTCTACTCTTCCTTCCATTTTATTTTCCACAGTCAAGTTCTTTCTTCTCTCCTTGGTTTCCTTCCTTCCAAGGGAGGAACCTCTTTTTTAGATGTCCGTTTTTTCCTCAGACAAAACACAAGGTCAATCTCTTCTTTTTGCAGCCATAAAACTTGGTTTTGGTCAAAGTTACAGAACATGTTTTCTAGCAGCAGAAGAGGTGACATTGTTGGTCATTGCAACACAGACATGTCTGAGTGGGAATTAAGACCAGGAGGCATGGTGGTCCAGAAACGCAACTCAGATGCGAATCAAAATTTCACATCTAAATCCACTATCAAAGTCAGAGTGAAATATGGATCATCCTATCACCAAATTCAAATCAGTTCTCATGCAAGCTTTGGTAAATTCATTTTTAGAAATTTCCCTCTTTTTTTCTTGTTTCAGAGTTTAATTTCATTCATTGACAATTAATTAGTACTATTGGGAATCATCAATTAGTATAATTTTATACTGCGTGTACTCCTTGCTTTATCTATTTTTTTTTTTCACAAATTATTGTACAAGTTGATGGATTATTGAATGTGGTTTTTGAGGGGTGCAGGAGAATTGAAGAAAATGTTAACAGAACCTACTGGACTGCATGTTCAGGATCAGAAGTTGATTTACAAGAACAAGGAGAGAGATTCAAAGTCATATCTTGATGTTGAGAGAGTAAAAGATGGGTCAAAATTGGTGCTTCTTGTGGACATTGAGAGCAGAGAAAGAAGGATACTTGAGAAGTTAAGAATTATAAAGAAGGAAAAAACTTCAAAATCTTTGACAGAAATAAAGTTGGAGGTTGACAAACTATGCAAGAAGGTACTAAGTTTCACAAATTATATGAGCAATTCCACTATTAATTTCTGTGGTGTGAACTGAAACCTGTTTCTCGGACTAATTAATGTGTTTGATTAATTGAAATTTGACAGGTTGCAGCTTTGGAGGCTGATGCTTCCAGAGGTGGGATTATAACAGAGTTAGATGTGGAGACTTTGACTGAAAATTTGATGAGAACATTGATTGCATTGGATGAAATTTATGGTGATGGTGAACTCAAACTGCAGAGAAGAGAACAGGTACTAACTCTTCCTTCATCTTCAAAACAGCTGAAATATATATATATATATATATATATATATATATATATATATATATATATATATATATATATATATTTAAAATTATTTGTTACTAACATTGTGAAAAAAAATATGAAGGTTGGGAGAGTTCAGAAACACATTGAGACTCTAGATATGCTGAGGATGACAAGGCAAAAATCAATCACCCTTAAAAGAGATGAAAACATGAAGAAGGTGCAATATGGTGATGAGTTTGAAAAGAAGAGACAGGGAAATCCTAAGCAGCAGCAACCAATGCAACATTCTGACTCTGTTGTGGTGACGACAAAATGGGAAACTTTTGATTAAGGTTTTTAGATTTATGACCAGAATGTTTCACTCACATTAGTGAGTCACATTAAGAATGTATTATTTATTTATCATGAAAAAACATATAGTTATAAATTTTTGGTAGAAAGGAACTTTGTTTTACTCTTTGGAACTTGCTGACTCTGTTGGACAATCTATGCCTCCAAAATATTTTTGCTCTGACTATATGTTTGTGCTTAGCTGTGACTATTTTTTTTTTTTTTCCTTCTGATACAGGTAGGTAGGGACCATATAAGTAACCATTGGTATGAATTTGAAATAAATCATTATTCTTACTGGATTCAAAAATCAAAATATTCTTTTTCTGTTCTTTTGCCAATCACCTTAACTGATCCGGGAAAAAAATATTATTTGTTCTTTCTTTCTAATTCATGCATGTTCTTGTGTCTTTATTATCCTGATATCCTTTCTCTTGTTTTTTTCTTCTTCGATACATAGTTTACTTCTCATTTTTATATTTTATTTTTGTAAGATGTTTTAATGAAGTATTGATTTGTTTTTTATTTATTCAAATTAAATATTATAAATATATTTTTTTATAATAAAATATAATATATGTTTTTTATAATAAATCATATTTTGTAATAATCATTAATAATAAAACAAATTTGATATACTAGTAATGTTATTTTAAAATTTTAATAAAGTAAATTACTTTTTTGACATTTGTTTTTAGGTTAAGATTTACTTATATTTAGGACTGAAGAAATATTAAACAAAATAATTTTTTGTATCTGTTTATTTGCTCAAATTCCAAGTTTCAATGTTTGATCTTTTAAATATGTGAAATTTATTTAATATTTTAAAAATTTATAATTTTTAATCAATGATTAAATTTATGAAGAATGTACTATGAGATCCCGTGTATTAAAGAGAATATGGTACATGTTTGCAAAATATATATTTTTTAATGGTTAAATGCTTTTGAAGTTATGATAAATTATGAAAATTGATTATGTTTATCTTGTTAGGAATTAACATCTTGTGTAATGTAGGGAGAACTGAGATTTTCTATTTTTAATGTTTTTACATTATCATATATTTTTAATTTCACAATACAGATGAATAAAATCAATATAACTTCTAATATATAACACATTATCTTTTGTTAATTAAATTTTTTTACAGGGGAATACAAACAATACATTCTTTAATACAATTTTAACACGGTATCTCTTATTGATTATTTTATTAAATTATAATTCAAGTCATTTAAATTAAGAGTAAAACCTAATAATTTTTATTTATAAAATAGTTAATAAAAGAAATGCACAAACTTGTAATGGTATTTACACAAAGTTAATATCAGGACGGTTTAAGAGTTTTCAAGACATAAAAACAAATTAAAAAAATATTTGAGATCTTTTAGTTAAAATTTATTTTTAAGTATTTTTTATATAAAATTATTATTAAATTTTTGTAATTAATTTTATTTTTTTCCACTGTTTTTTAATTCCAACTTGAATTGATTATTTATTTCATTAAAGATTTTACTTTTATTATCTATTTTAAATACTAGTTAATAATTTTTTTAGAATAAAAATGTAAGATTTCATTCAAAATATATATAATTTTTTTTTTGAAATTCATAAATTAAAAAAAAAACAAAATCGGACAAAAATAATATATTTTTAATCTTAATATAAATTCAACAAGTAAAATGAAAATAAAAGTAATACAACTATAAAAAAAAATATTAACAATAATTAAAGATAAAATGATTGCTACATACAAAATAGCATGAAATTAAAAAAAACTTCTCAAAACAAGAACACTGGAAAATATTAAAGAAAAAAGAGTTATATAGAAAATGGCATAAAGATAAGAGAAGAAATATAAATCAAAATTGATTTTAAAAAGAACATAATAATTAATAATTTCTTTTCTAAATAAAATTATAATTTATTGAAGGTAGTTTTAATTTATTAAATATTATTTTTAATACTAATAGAAAATAACGTACACCGATAATAATTAAATTAATTTTTTTCTCAAACACAAAATTATAATTAATTTAATAAATATATATTAGTAATAAAATATATTTTATATTTTTTCATAAACATTATTTTATAATTAATTTAATAAAATCATATTAATATTAACAAAACTTTTTAAGATTATTTTTTTAAATATAATTTTATAATTAATTTAATAAAAAAACCAAGTGTTTTATCCGTTTCATTTTTAAACCGACACTGATTAAGATAATTACATGTTTATATATCTATCTGCATTTTAACTTATATAAATAAACACCCCTTAAAGTTACATTTTTGAGATTTTTGTAGTATAAAATAAAAAATAATGACTTAATTAGAAAAAAATAGACATATATTTTAAAATATAATATCAATTATAAACAATGTATGAAACACATTACATACTATTATTTAGATTTTTATTTTTAATTTATAAAAAAAAATCATCAATAAATATATACTGTACTCTAACTTTATTTATCCTACATTCATTCATGAAGGTAGTCCCAGTGGATTGAAGACCATATCAAGGGGTCTTCTGTCTTATTAATAAGGCATATCCTCTCTTTACAAAATTTTAGAAAAATACCTTTATTTCTATATCTCCTGACTATTTTATCTCCAACTTTAATTTCAGGTTTCTGTAAAATATATATCCAAATTGTTTCTGGATTATAACCGAAACCCTTTTTTTTATCCATCTCACATCAATAACGAGCATGAATGGGTTATTAAACTTTTATTTCTCCATTGGATCTTAAACTTTGCTATTCAAACCTCCTTCTTGCTATTCAAACCTTGAAGTTGAAAGTATGCATTTTTTTTTTTTTAAAAAAATGTTCCTCACAAAAAGGAAGTTTTCTTTACATCATTCAAAGTAAAAATTTACAATATATATTATATACATTTTAATAACTTTAATGTTGTATTAAAAAGAATAAACTTTAAACCTAATTTGAATTTACAAAATTGATCTATAAGATAATACAATATTTCTATACTTTCCTATGTATTTACTAATGTTTTACTAATATCTTGGAGATGTGTAATTCTTACTATTTGCAATAGTTTCTTACTCATTGTCTTGTGTGCATCTCCTCCAAAACAAATATTCTTTAATCAAATTACACTATTTATTATTTGTAATTATTTTGACATTTTTCCTTTTCTTTTTCTTTAACCAATATACACATTATAGCATGTTCAAATTACATAACGGTTCAATTTGAAGATAAAATAACATCTGAATTAAATAAAACCATTTTTTTATGGTTTTTAATTTTCCAATTCTAAAAATGCTCATTAAAAATTGACTTTCTTTTTTTAATTTTTAAATCAAAAATATTTTTAAAAAAGTGATAATTAAAAGTTAATAGATTTTTCACATGTTACATTATATGTTAAATAAAAAATATTTAATTTACTTTTGTTCTTCTTCAACATTAGACTGTTGCGTACAAAAATATGAAGTAAATATACTATAAATATTTTATTGGCTAATACTAATACCCTATAATTGAAAACCAAATTATTATTATTATTACCATCGAATCTCATCGTAATACGATATATGTTTTGATTCTCTAAATATCGAATAAAAATTTAATACATTTTGGTATTCAAATTTTAAAATTCATTAAATATAACTTTTTTAACTTTAATTATATTAAAAAATTTAGGTTTAATTATATTTTTTTCTATTTTTGTAGCAAAATATTGATTTGGTTCCACTATTTTTTCTTCTCTCAATTTGGTCATATGTTTAGGAAATTTAATGCAATAAAGTCTTTCCGTTAGTGATACTATAACAACATTAAAGGGGTGGCACGTGTCAATTTCTAGATTTTTTGATTTTTTTTTTAAAAAGTAAAAATTTTTCACATGTCACGTTGACATCATACCACGTGACAGTTACAGAGTGATATGGTAATGACAAATCATGTGTCATTATTAAGCCAAGTGTCATTTCCTCCTTCTCGATTTGGTCCCTGTATTTTAATTTTTGTCTCAATTTAGTCCTAATTTTTGTAAAAAATATGCAATTTCGTCTATCTCCAAATTGAAACAAAAATTAATTTTTATATAAATGTTATACAAATATTTTTATCGAATTTTATATTTTTATTCAAATTGATATTTTTATTATATATTTTTAACATAACTAAGTTTGTTTAAATTTGTGTTTCACATTCAAATTTACTTAAATTTGTTTTTAATTTTTATATTTATTTATTTTCGATTATTACGTAAACTAGTTAAAATTATTTTTAAAATTTTTATAATTGTTATTTTTACACCAACTCAAACTAGATAAAAATTATTGAACTTTACACATTTTAAAAATATACAATTATTTGAAATATAAATTCAAATAAAAAAAATAATATTAATGTAAGATGTAATAAAATATCAATATAATTTATGATTTTTTTTCTATTAGCATTATTTTCTATTAAGACCTTTAAAACAATTTTAAATAAAGTTTAATGTAAAATATAAATTTAAATAAACTTAATTTTGCTAAAAATAGTTACTTGAAATATCAATTTTGTATAGAAATACTTGTGTACATTTATATAGAAATTAAATTTAGTTTCAATTTGGAGAGAGACAAAATTGCTTCATTTTTACAAAATTGGGAGTAAATTGAGATAAAAATTAAAATATAGAGATCAAATTGAGAATGAGAAAATAATACTTGACATAATAGCCACGCATGGCACTATCACTGCCACATGACATGACCTCAACGTGACACGTGACAATTTTGTATTTTTTAAATTCAAAAGATCCATAAACTGACACGTGACATCCCCTTGAACGCGGTTAGTGTACCATTAACGGAAAGGATTTGATTGCATTAAATCTTCCAAAACAAGGACCAAATTAAGATAAGAAAAAATAAAGGGACCAAATTGATATTTTGCTATGAAAATGGGCAACAAAGACATAATTAAACCAACTTTTTATATATAAAACACATTTTTTAGTTATAGTGAAAATATGGCAAACGTTATAAATAAGTCAAATATTAATATGAAACATGTTTGACACATTAAAAATTAATATAATTGAATTAAAATGACCATTTTTATTTATTTTTAAAATTTAAATCTGAAATATATCAATATTTTAAACATGAACGAATTCTAATTTTGCATACTACAAATATATCTATCCTGATAATACTAACCATAAACTACACAACAATAACTCATTTTAGAAAATAAAAAGTAAAAGAAATCTAAAAAAACTTAAATTTTTTTCCGGTAATAAGTTTTTGAGAAAAGGTTAAAATTGAATTCCCCGCTTCTAGAATGAAGATGAGCAGAAACCTGATTGGGTGGATTACAATAACTTGAGCAACAATAAACCTTTTCTTATTGGCTTAATCTATTATACTCAAATTCATTTCTGTCAAATTTGCCGGCATTACTTGTAGACGGATAGTTAAAGTAATTTTCATTCAAAATTTTATATATATATAAAAAAAATATTAAGGCCAAAGTTGCTCTCGTCAAGTTCATCCTGAGCTGTAAACACATGTAAATGATTTTCTTGGACAATAATAGACAAAATTAACGCGTAAATATACAATTGTACTTTGGTAACGGCCATAAATCTTGTTTCTCTATTTTATAATATACATGGCTGTCTTTTCTCACAGTGGCGGTAGATAAAAACATGCTTTTTACAATAAAAAAACTTGTTATGTTTAGGATGAGAATATACAAAAAATCTAAGTTGTGTATACTTGTATTTGGATAGAAAGGAATGAATGGAAGAGAATGATTAAAAGGTCCTATCATAGATAGATGCTAAGGAAATAGAAGACAACGGGACAGAACAACTATCAGGTTCAACTTTGTTTTGATGGAATTCCCAAAATTTGAATTGTTCATACAACAGATATGTTTTAGATTTTGTACTCTTCTCTTTCATGTTAAAAATCTCTCATGGATACTGATTTCTCTTTGAAACATTGTGTACTAGTTTTAAGCAACTATATACTTTTCCCGTAATTACTGACCAACTTTTATGTTATTCTGCGTTATTCACAAATTTATTTTTTGGATTAGAAATGATCTTTTGATTTTTTTATATGAGTGTACTCTTGATGGTGTTAAATCTCCTCCCCCTAAAATAAACTCAATATCAACAAGATGTGTTTCAGTTTCAAATTAAACGGCTAGCTGAGGTCCATATAAATTTATAACATAAAGATGAAGTATTTTTAGGAACAATTTTATAGGTTTAAAGGCGAAAATATAAATTAAATGAAAAACATATATTTTTATTATTTTAATAGTTATACACATAATATTATATAACATATAAAAGTAATATTTTCCCTAAATCTTAAGTGTCTTATTTGTAGATTTGTTCGTTGATATGCTATGACCGAGTAAGATGAATGATTTTTTGCTAGATTAGATTCGTATTGATATATTTATTCTGTGAACGAGGTTTCGTGTGGTAATGCAAATCTTTTCTATACTTTTGTATCAATTTTTTTAAGAACACAAAATTAAGGTAAGAGATAGCAAATTTATTTACAAATTTAAATTGGGAGAAATTTAGGCAAGAGATAGTAGATTGATTTACAAGTTTGGAAGATAATGCTGTGAGTAGAACCTTGAAGACCTATGAAAAACACTTGTGGATTTAATTGTGTTTTATTGAAAAATGTGAGATCATAATTCGATTTTGATGATAAAATAAAAAAGTATATTACTGGCAGACATTGTTTGCATTAATTTGAATTGAGTTAATGAATGTTATTTTGATATATTTTTGATTTTGTGTGATGTATGTTTTTTGTTATCGGATCTTTTGTTTTATGAGATTGTTTGCTTTGAATGTCATTGAATTGAAATAAGTATGATTTTATATTATATATATATATATATATATATATATATATATATATAAAACTATTTTAAATTTTTTAGTTGTTTTAGTTAAGTTAGAATAAAAATCATGTGAGATTTGACATTAGTTAAGTGAGAAGATTCATTGTTTAAGTTTTGGATGATAACTCAATTGAACGAGAAGTCATATCGTTTCTTTCTCTCTTGAATTTTTGTGACTCATGTCATAATTGTATCATAGTTAATCACTCAAGCCAAATAGATGTTGTAACAATTCTATTTTTTTTATAGTTTAGTCATTCAAATGTTTCAATGACACAAATGATATTTTGATGCTCATGTTGAATTTTGGTAAAGAATATATTGAAAAAATATTTCTCTTAACACCTCGCTGACATTATATCAATTTTATCTCATATATTTCGATGTGTACTTTTGAAGCAGGCTAAATATGACATTGAAAAAATAGTATGCAATTTACTATGTTTTATTTATTATATATGTATTTTGGAATGTTACTAGGATGATTTGATTGCTAGAAACAAGTGTTATGACAAAAATATCCGTATTGTACGAATATTATATATTGATGAAATTAATAATGAATAGTCAAACTTATCCAAATAAATTTCATAAAGAAAAATTGTCACCATCCATTTGGTTGCTTAATTTATCGTTGTACAAATATTGACTTTGGATAATTAAGGAATAATGTATTGCAAATATATATATTTTAATCACATCTCAAGTGTATCTGGACAATGTGTGGTGATGTAGGGTATGAGAAATGTTATTAACATGTTTTAACACACTCTAGATATACTTTATTATTATTAAAAACTAAATTTATTAAGAGTAAAAATTCATTGCCCCCAAAATTTAAAATTTCTTAACTAGCAAAATTAATGACACGTTTTATAACAAAATAAAGTCAGAAGAGCAAGTTCGGTATTTCCATCAACATAATATTTACCCTCTTAATCAATAAGGAATATTATTTCTCGCACTAATTAGTGACAAAAATAAGTTTCTAAATAATTACTTTTTGATGACCAGTTTTTTCTTCTCTAACAAAGGGACAATCAAAATATTTAAATAAATAAAATTAAAATAAAAAAATATTTTTTGGTTAACATTCTATACCCTCTCTCCCTCTATATGCAATTTGAATTAGTTTACAAAATTTAAAATTTACATATACAAATAATAATTAATACTTACTAATTTTCTCTCATTTTGTATATTTAATACTTTTACTACAAATTATAATTTATCATATTTAATAAATAAATAAAAATATACCTTATATATATATATATATTAACTATGATATGCATTTAATTTAGTATATTTAATAAATTTAATAAATATAATATGCGTTTCCATATGTAACTTTGAAAAATTCATTAGTTGAAATTTTTTTTAAGATATAAAGTATGGATATAAAATACTACGAAAAGCTAATATCACACAAATTTACATGATAAGAAATAGATATATCCAACGACATATCTTAGTATGGACAAAGAGGACCATGATTAGGGATAACAAGAGGACGGGATGGGGAGGAGTTTCACTATCTCATGTCTATTTTCGTAGAAAAAATTCATTCTCATACTCAAACTCAACGGGTATCAAACTTTTGTCGCATCTCCATCCTTAACAAGTAACGGGTATAATCTTATACCCATACCCGTACTCATTTTCATACTATTTCAATATTAATTTTAATTAATTTTTATAAAATAATAACAAATTACGGTAAAGGAAACATAATATAATCAAATATTCAATATTAGGAGGATAATTTTTCTTCTATATAAAATACTTTGAAATAAATTATAATTGTTTACATTTTAGATTAGAATACCAAATAAAATTTCATGAGAACCAAAATATTATTAAATTTGCAAATATTAATGAAACCTAATTGATAAAATTAAAAAATATTTTCAAAAAAATATAAAAGAAAAATAATATTTAAATTAAAATATATTTTAAATGTTTGTTTAATTCAATTTTTTAAATTCTAATGAATTTATTTTTTATACACTAATAAAAGTTATAATACATCATTTCATCAAAATGACACAAAAAATAAATAATAAACATAATAATAAAATTTTAACATAAATCTTATATATTTTGAACTCCAATATATGTTGAAGGGTGATAAAAAAATATTCATGTCAATTACATCAGATTTTTATATTGTAGTAAATAAAAGTTATTTATACAATTATACTGAAAAAAAATATAGTATGATTGATAATGAGTTAAAAAATAAAAAATAAATAGATAAATTATATCAAAATAGTATTATACATGATAAAAAAATAACAAATAAAAATATTAAAAAATTAACAAATGTATGTCTTATAAATAATTAGAGACTATTGAAAGAAATCGCACAAAGAAAAAACAAATGTATAATTAATGGTATGATAATATGAAAAATACCTAAGAGATATAAGAAAATTTTTCAAATATCAATATATATACTCAATGGTTGATAAATAACAAAAATTAATTGTTTTAGCGAAACAAAAGAGTTATTCAAATGAAACAAAAATTAATAATAATAAGTAAAGAATATTTTTTATATTACCTAGTAAACGAAATATTTATGTTATTAAACATTTAAATTGAGAGTATTAAATATTATCATTTGAAAGGAAAATATATAAATAAAAATATTAAAAAATAATATAAATATTAAAATGTGAGAGATATTTTTTTTAATTGACATATATCATTTTAACATAATTACAAAGGTTATAATAAGATGAAAAATATAATGGAAATGCGAATGACTTTCATGACAAACCAAATCATTAGTAGAAATAAAAATAGAGATATGGTAGGGACAAGTATTATGACAGAGATATGTAGATCTCCCCATCCCCATATCCAATTGAAAAAAGTCGAGGATTTTCCATACCCATATCCATACCTAATCAATGCGGGGAGTCTTTGTCAAAATGGGGACGAGTTCGAACAATACCCAAAAAACCAATTTATTCACCATCTCTAGCCATGACCCCTCCATTTTGTTTTTATATTTATATAATTTCATATACATTTTTTTTAAAATTAATATTTTAATGTATAATATATATTTGATATTGTAATAAATTTTTATATATTTATATTTATTGATGAGGAAAAGTCTTTTTTTTCCCACATTTATTTTTTAATTTTACCTTTTAAATAAAAATAATTATTTAATTTATATTATTTTTTAAGTGATTATCCGTCTAATTTAACCATTTTTTATTTGATTATTATTTAAACTCATCGTTATAAACGAAAATTAATTACAAGAAAATAAAAATCTTTTTATATTTAAATTTATAATTATAATAAAGTTAATTATAATTTTATTATTTTTATTATCATAAAAAAATTAAATACAATGTTTTTACTAGTTTATATAAAAATTTTGGAATTACTCTTTGGTTCTTATTTTCGTTCAAAAATAACAATGTGGTCCTCCAATCTTTTTTAGTCTCAATTTGGTTTCGATTTTTTAAAAAATGATGTAATTTTTTCATTTTTTTCATTAAATTTTTTGAATCGGACCAAAGTTTTTTCATCAAAATTGAAGTTGTGAATAAGGATGGTTTGCTTTGTTGGTGTAATTGACATAATCCTAGTATCAATTTTGACGAAAAATTATTGCTCCACTTTAAAAACGAAAAAAATCAAAATACATGAATTTTTAAAAAATAAAAACCAAATTGACAAAAAAAATACTAGATGACTAACTTGATTTTTTGAACGAAAAAATAAATCAAAAGAGTAATTCAACAAAAAATTAAACACTCTCAAAATATTGGTCAAAAATCGGCCACCGAATATATCTTACTTAGAGTATATTACTGCAACAGGCATGTAAGTTTTTTTTGTTAATTTAATAAATATAATATATGTACTTTTAAGCTAATATGTATAGTATATTATATTAAAAAATCGTTATTTAAAAAGTTTGAATTAATACAGACTTTAAAATTTACATATATATATATATATATATATATATATATATTAACTTTAATTATTCAATTAACACTTTTAATATTATTAATTTACATATATAATTTAAATAAAAAAAATATAAATATATACTTAGAATTTTAGAATAATTATGTGACATTCTTTTTTCTTTCAACATTATATATGAATGTCTGTATAGTTACTTATTGTGTCTTACCTTTTAATATAATTATGTATACTTAACTTAAACCGAGTGTTACAAGTTAACAGAGTAAAATTAAATATTATATAATCATATTTAAATAATAAATTTACGTTACGAATATAGTAAGAAATAAATTAATTACTTTAAATTTTAATTTGATATTTTTTTTACAGTCATAATTTCGTTAAAAGAGTTCGACAATCCATATTATTATTCTATTAAAAAATGTGTATATATAATATATATCTCTGTCTATATATATATTAAAAGGTTATTTATACTAAATTACTAATCCATTTATAATAAATTATAAACTGTTCATATAAGGTTTCATACTTAATTTAATTATGCCAAACGCACTGCATTACATTACAGGAGTTAGTTTAGTTGTTTTCTTCTTTCTTCTTTCTTCTCACTGCACAATAAACATAGTTTTGAAAGAAGCTTGTGATAGTATAAATTTGAAGTGATTAAACTATAGTGTGTGAACAAAATCGGGGACATGGACAACCGTTTTCATCTGAAAACGATTCCAGGACAAGGGCAAAGAAGTTAGAATTTTCCTGCAGCAAAGTTCAGTTATCAATATTTTTCAAAGCCCCCAATATTTACACATAAACATTTGAAAAATATGATTGGAAAAACAGAGCAAAGATTTTCAAACAACTACCACAAGGAACTTGCGTCCATCCGACACGTCTTGCGGCAACGGAAAACGAAAAACAGATGTTCTTAGCTGAAGCTACCGTATTGAAAGAGAAAAACTTCAACAACACCCAAAGTTGAATAGTTAGAAAGTTGAGGCATGAGTACGGCTCTTAGATTGGTTAGGAATGGGATGCAGAAAAACACAACCTCTTCACTTTTGATAATGTTCCTACTTCATCTAAGGTCAATGTCCAAAATCAATACCAAATATTTGAGAGTTTTTTAGATAAATTTCTCCTCTAATATTTTGGAGCTCGACCACATCTGAATTCTTTGTATTTATCTTAACTTCAAAATACATATTATTCGAGATTCTACAGCAATTAAATGTTAGATTAATTTACTATTTCAAGCTCATTTTATCTTGGTTTGTTAATCCAAAATCCCACGTGTGTGCTGTGTGCATATATATATATATATATATATATATATATATATATATATATATATTTTTTTTCTTCTCAGGTTTTTCCTTCAATAATTTCGTCCTTTGGAATTTCATGACCCAGCTATTTGATTTCTTACATGATTATGATGACGCTAAGTGTGAACACTCCTTTCTGACACATTCAAAGATCGGTTATTTACATGTTTATCTACTTTTCATCTCCTTGGAATATAGTATTATTGCACGTGAATTTTATGATAAGCTTCGATCCTAACAACTAACGATTCAAAAGGTCAACATGCAGTATTGTTGGTGAAAAAGAAAATCCAAGCTAGTGTTCCTGCAGAATGTACGTCAAGGCTATGCTGCAAAATTTACTCATCGACCAAATATTAATCAAGTACAATGCGTTTGTTTTATGAAATGACCTAGTTAGTTTTTTTTTTTTTTAATGCCAGGTTACGTAATTAATGCAATGTATTCCTTTTTTTGACTGTTAAAAATACTTGTTCAAAGAACACAAGTTTACATTGAAAGAGAACAAATTGGATTTGACTGAGATGAAAAAGATGACAGAACTTATATCTGATACATGTGGAGTTCATCACATGTACTAGTTAGCAATATTATAAGTAATTCTCTTCCTTCAAATTAACATTTTGAGACTTTTAGTTCGAAAAATAATAAATAATAATAATAATCGACATAAGAATACTGGTCAGATTGCGGCTGGTCAATTTTTGTTGCCAATAACCCGACATTAGACCTCAACCAGATCAGGGAAGGTAAATGCTTGTTTTATTCCAACTTTGATTCTACAGGCTTTTACGTATGACTTAGTATTACTCCAAAACATTGTTTTATTATTGTTAAATGAAGTGTTTCTATATATTTAAACATATGAGTGGAAATAATTATTTGAAAAATAACATAATTTAGTAAGAACAATGACGTCCAAGCTAGAATGATATAAAAATGAATCAAAATCAAAACCAACATGCGTGAGTTTTCTAACAAAAGTAATTTTTTATTTATTTTTAAGAGAAGTAAAATGGAGGTGCTACAATTTTAAAACCTTCAGAAGGCTCCTATAGTTTTCAAAACAAATAAAATATCGTCAACAAGTTTTTAAACAATGTAAAATGGTTATTATCAACATCCTTCAGCTTACTCTAAATAAAGAATATATAACCTACGTGCTACAATATTAAAAAAAAATTGTCAAATTTTGCATTATATATTACTTTTTCTATTTCGACTTCAAAATCTCTTAATTGCTTTTGTTTTCCATAGGTATTTTAATCGTAGATAATTGTTTTGGGGATGAAAACACACTAAATGTGTTACATGCACACACTTATAAAAATAATAAAATAAAATAATTGTGGTTAAGATAAAATAGACCTTCGGTACAAACTTGAGCTGACGGAAGTGGTGAGAAACTCATATCACTTAACTAAGAGATTAGAGCTCGATTTCTAACCTTTGGAAACTTAGACTTACATGAAGATTAGTTTTCGTGAATTGACTACGCTTTACATAAGAGATCACAAATTAATTAATTAAAAAAAAGACATAGTAGAAGAAAGTATTTTTTTTGTTATCATTTATTACATTTATTTGAAAACATTGCGCACAAAACTCAAAAATAAAGTTTTAAAGAAAATTAGCATGCATCACCTATTTTTAAAATATATTCTCAGATGATTATAATATAGGCGTGATTCGGTAAGCGTAGCTGCTAACCTAGAGTTTATTATTTACGTTTAAGAGTTTTATGGATACTTGAATATAATATTCAGGTCAGGTGTAAAAGTGTGAATGTCATATTGGTGGATACCATATGATAGACTATGTAAGTTAGTCCATGAATTACTTAATATTAGATTTTATGCATGGTTGACTAAAGATCAAGATGATAGAAATATACATGAAAGTCTGGCTTATCAAATTGTTAAACGGTTATTCATTTTGTTTTATTTTCTTTAATAGGAAAAAAAGAGCCGTAGTAAGTTAATAAGTATAAACATATAGTAAAATAATAATAAAAAAGAAGAAGATAGATATTGGTCGCTTCATTATCAAGTTCTTGTTAGATCAGTGACGATCTTATGTAAGTAATAATCTATATCCAATATCTGTGAAAAGTTGTTGATAAGAAAATTGATATCTCTCCAATAAACTTTGGAGAGGTTATGATAGGACTAAAAGGTATGAAGCTGTTGAAAGTTGATAAATGTATTATAAATATACGTATAATGATATTATGATTTCTGTTTTATTGTTTTTAAAAATTAATGACTCATATTAAATCATATAAAAAAATAAAAGATAATAACCAAAAAATAAGAGTTAAAATATAATTCTTTTAAATATATAAGTGAATTATTAGACTTTATTCTTTTTTATAACAAAATAACTAATGTTCAATGAAAAAAAGATAATAACAAATTTATGATATTTAGGTAGAAAGATAACTATTCTCTAAAAATAGTCAAGATAAAAAAAGAATAATAAATAGTTTTGTAAGTTAAAATCGTATAACCTATTTTCACTTATCTCACCACTTGAAAAATAATTGTATCTAATAAGAAAAAGAAAAAAACAGTTTCAAATAGCAACACACTTTCAGTATTTTTATTTCTTTGATGAAATCTTGGTGTATTAGTTAGGGATAGATCAGAAAGCGAATAAAATAAAACACGGGAATTCATTCCCTGCAAATTTAAGCATTATAAAATGGCTATTCACGCTTGAATGGAAAACGTGATAAGATCGTGACATGGAGCTGGTTAGGCGTTCACAGAAAGTAGAAAATACATGCACCCAAATCAATTCAACCAGAAGCAACAAAATTGAGTATATAGAAAGGACAAAGATGGAGTAAGTTTGACGATGTTTTTGGTTTTTCCCTTGTTCAAAGCTAAACCAAAAATGTGTTGTTAATCGAAACAATTTTGAAGAAAGAGTATTATACATTTAAATTCAATTCATAGATCCTGTCCTTGATTTTGCTTTTCCAACAAAAGAATAATCAACTGTATAGAAGAATGATCTTTCTATCTATATATCATGAATCTTGAATATAATAAACCATTAATCCCTGCGATAATGTTGTGATGAGTTGTTGTTGTTACTCATTACCAATCAAACAACTAACTCAGAGGCTTCTTTGGTGGCACATGATCCCAAAAAACCTTCCTCAACCTCTTTCTCTTCTTCTTCTTCTTCTTCCTCCTGCACCAGTTTTTTCTCCTCGTTGGAATCACATGAAGTGAGTTCCTTAGCTCTCAAAGCTTGACCCTCCCAATTGGTCCGCGCCAACACGAACATCATTGTTATCATACAAGATCCCTGCGCCGCCAACATCCCCAACCACAACCCTTTGAAGTCAAACCCTGCAAAGAACCCCAACCACACCGCAACGGGCATGCCCACAAGGTAGAAGCAACCCAGGTTTATGTTCGCCCCCAATTTCGGCCTCGCCGTCCCCCTCAGAACGCCGCAAACCGTCGTCTGGGGACAGTTTCCGAGCTCGCAAAGCCCAATGATGGGCAACACCATCGACGTCAAAGCAAGGATTTCTCCATCCCCCGTGAACATCGTGGCCCAGACCTTCCTCACCGAAATCGCGAACGCCAAAGCAGAGAACCCCAACACGAAACTGAAACAGAGGCCCACGAGCGCCGCAATTTTCGCCCTCGCAGGATTCCCCGCACCCAACTCGTTTCCAACACGCGTCGACACTCCAAAACTTAGAGACGACGGAAAAATGTATATCAAAGCCGTGGTTTGAATCAAAACCCCCATGGAGGCCACACTTGCATGAGGGTTCACTAACAACCCGCACAGTAAAATCATTATCTCGTACCACCACCATTCCAGACAAACCGAAACGCAACTCGGAATCGCGAGATTCAAGAGCCTTTTCCACCCCTTGAAGCAGGACCGGGAAATACCCGGCCACGTTTTCTTGTGCGTGCCTGATACCACAACGTAAATAACCAACGACGCGACGAGGTTGAAGTTCGTGACCACAGCGCTTAACGCGATGCCTCCGATTCCGAGGTTGAGGACGGAGACAAAGAGGTAGTTGATGGGCACGTGGAGGATAATGGAGAGAGCGGCGCAGCACGTGAGAGGAAGGGTTATTGATTGGCTCCGGAGATAGATTCTTAGAGGGTGCAGCAGCGATTGTAATATAAGATCCGGGAGAGAGTAATATATATAGAATTGCGCCTCATTGGCTATGTCTTCTTCCTGGCCACATAGGAGTAGTAGTTTCTTGATGTTGAGCCAGAAGAATGAGATGAAAAGTGAAGTGAGGAGAAGAAGGAGCACGGTTCTCTGCATGGTGAGGCCGAGGAGTTTGAACCTTTTGGCTCCGAAGGCCTGACCGCAGATGGGTTCCATCCCCATGGCGAGGCCAGAGAGAACAGAGTAGCCGGTGATGTTGGCGAATCCGATGGCTAAGGAGCCACCTGCGAGAGCGAGTTCTCCGAGGTGGCCGAGGAAAACCATGGAAATCATGGAGCGAGAGTAGAGTAATAGACCGGTTAGGATCATGGAGAATGATATGTTGGAAATACACTTGGCTTCGATGAGGGCCAGGGACAAATGGGTTTTGTTGGGATTTTGTGTTTGGTGATGATGGTGTTGACATGTTGGGGATTTGGGGATCAAAGTGGTGCACATGTTGGTCTCATCCTGTAATTGGGGATTGGATACGTTTGGGTGGCCCTCATTCCTTTCACAGAAAGTTGAGGTGGGTGATAACTGGCGCATCGTTTCTTTGACGGTTTCTCACAAGAGACAAAGCAACGAAAGAGAGTTTACAATAGAGGTTTCGCTGGTGGCGAACTTTTGCACTTTGCAAGAGTGTAACAGAGGGGTTTATAAGGAAGGGTTTGAGCAATGAATTTTTGGAATGTTCCATTCAAATTGAAATGAAAGAGTATGACACACGGCCACACGTAGGGTCGACACACACTAATGCTAGTGCTACAGAATATACATTTATTTACCAACTCAAACTCTCTGAAATATTTTTCTTTTCTGGTTTTTCAATTTCAAGCCACCTTTTATGACCGACCAATAGCGTATATGAGATGAGAGTATATCACTATTTGGCCTGCTGCTAACACAATGAGGGGTGAGACGCGGAGGCCGCCGAACCGCACTCAACTCTCACCAAATGTAAAAATAAAACACTCAATCGATCAATTTTGCCGAATAATGGGTCAGACCAGTACAAATGAGTAAAATGATTTAAACGGGTGAATGTAACTTTTTCTTCTTTTTTTGTTCTTCATGTTATTGATTAACCGTTGCGTTACATTGATCATGAAGATTACTGAGCTAGATATCAGGAGAATGTTTTCTGACAATGGAAACAAGAAATTGTATTATTTTTGGTAGAGACCCCATGCTCAATAAATGGTAGCTACATTTGATTTTTAATTAAATGCTTAGGTTTTAGAAAACGATACTCATGTGACTGAATTGCATGTCGGCATTTATAAGTAGGGATTGAATTTAAACCCACCTGGGCGAAATCCCAGCCGTATAAATTGTGGGTTCAGTTACTTTCGGCATTCCTTTTATGGAAATGGAGACATGTTTCACAGCAGTGATTGCATTCACAATGGATATAGTTGAAATAGAGGTCATGGTTAAGATCCTAATTAAGAGATTCATAAAATTAGTAAACTTTACTTTTTACAACAAAAATAATAAATTATTAAAATGAAATTATTTTTTCTGTCAATATTTTATCGAATTTAAACTTTACAAAATTAATTACTTTATGAATTCTTTACCATTTTAATAATAAGAGTTTTAAGAGATGTAACAGAAAAGAATTTCCTTACAATTCTAATAATAAGAGTTTTAAGGGGTGTAACATAAAAGAATATTTTTAATTAGATTTACTTTTTTTTTTGAATTAAAATCTTATTTATCAATCTTAATTAAAATTCATTCAAAAAGGTAAATTTAGGGTGATCTTGCAGTTAATAATACCAATAAAATAAGTTTTAACTAGGTTATTGTAAAAATATTGATAATATATATGTATATAACAATGACTTTTTAATTGTATTAAATTTTAATTAGGTTTAGATTTTCTTGAATTTTATACATTCACCTAAGTAATTAAACATGTGGTACAGAAAAAGAAATTTACATAGTTTTATCATTTTGTTCGATTACTCTCCCGATTTTATATGTTGTAATGATACGTAAAATCAAACTCGCAGATAATATTATTAATAATTTAAATATAAAAAATATAATTTAACAAAGTTTTTTATAATAAATTTAGACAAATTATTTATTTAAATTAAGGATGACTATTTTATTATTTCATTTTTATTAAAAAATACAAATTATTTATTTTAATTTTATTTATAGAAAACATGTCAGTTTATTAAGATACTTTTTAAAAGATAATTCTTTTAACATTGATTTTAAGCTAAGATGAAGTATGATTTAGTTGTTGAGCTGCGTCTTGTAACATTATCAAAGAAATCCGGCGGAAAGGATGATACTGAGTCCAAATTGGGTTTCACACGGAACCACGATTCTCTGACGCTAGAAGTGGCCTAAGGTTCTTTTCCGCCTAACGTCCATTCAGGCCCGCATTAAACAAGTTTAATAATTACTCATTTTTACGCTGACATGACACTTTTATATATATTCTAAATTCATAAATATTACTTTTATAACACTTTTTACACTATTATTATAGATACTTTTTATTTCATTACGCACACTAGTTTCAAAATATATAGTGCAATATCTGCTTTACTACCCAGAGTTTACACCGCGACATGCTTGAACCATGCACTCAAGACCAAGCACGTAGGAACTTCTTAAACAATGTCTACAAATTCAGGTATACTGCATACAAGTTGCATTTCTTACCATTAAAAATTGCGTCTAATTTACATCATTTATATAATATAAATTGACTTTTATAATTAATGTAATATCTCAAATATATACTCTCAAGTATAGATGTCAACAGGCGGGTAGGATACGGATAATAGTTCCCTCATATCCTACCTACTCGATAAATATTCGTCCCGTACCTGTATCCATATCCGTCGGGTATCCATTATGCGGATATCCGTCTATTTCTTTGATATCCACGGGTACCCGCAGGTATTTACAAAATTGTTTAAAAAATAAATTTAATCATAAATTTAAATAAAATAAAATAAAATACATCACTGTCATAAATTTTAAATAAAGTTCAAACCAATTCAAGTCCATACAAGTCCAAATAATTACAAAAATAAATATAAAATGACGTTCAACACAATGAATATTCTTTAATTAGTGTTTTGATCAACAAACGCTTTTTCTCTGATTGATTCCTGCAAAATAATCAAATAGTAAACCTTACCTGTCACGTGCCAAGTATTCTTATTTTAATTCCATCATTTGACAACTAGCATATCATAAACGTCACTGTCTTTATAGGATTTGAGTATATGCCCAACTTCAAAGAAGGAAAAGAGAAGAATGTCAAGAGGTGTACTTGGAAGAAGACAACGTACCAATACTTGAAGCTGGAAGAATGAAGACAAGACAAAATGTGCAACTTAGAAAAAATTAGTTAGAATGTTTTTTACTCATATATATATAAGGGTATTTTTGTGAATTAAAGTTTAACGGGTATGGGTATCCACGGGTACGGATACGATGATACTCGTATCCGCCCCGTTAACATGCGAGTATCAAAAATACCCATACTTGCGGGTAGCGGGTATCCATTTTTAATATTCGTTTTCTATCTATTGCGAGTTTTATCTACGGATACCCGCAGGTACGGATATTTTTGACATCCCTACTCTCAAGTCGAGTTATACACATCTTGAGTACAATACTAGACATTAATGAGTGATATGATATTAACCCAATAATGGATGATATGACAGACTCAACAATCAACAAATCTTCTGATAACATAATGACATAATAGGTCAAACAAACAATCAATATCTTTACTAATACTCTAATATCATGTTGAAGAGTAAACTTTAAATCTAACTTAGTTTTACAAAATCGACTAATAATTTGCCATTAACATTCATTTGTATAATGTAAATTGACTTATCCCTACTCAATCCACATCTTCAACCCTTCACCATTACAATCAAAGCACAATTTCCGTTTTTAAGAAAAAAAAAATCAATATAATTGAATGAGTGAACTCAATTAGATATTAAGCATGTATTTAGATTTCAGTTAAAAGTTTAAGCTAAAATGAATTAGAATGAAAACAATTATTATAATAGCTTTTAAGTCGATTTAAAATATAATTTATTTGTTCTAACTGAAATCCTAAAACACCTTAGATCTTATAATAAAGAAACAATTTGCACGTAAGAAATATAGAAAATGTAAAACTTGTACAAAACAAATAAAAGATAATAGTTGTCTCAACATAATTTCAACTTTGTGAATTTTAATTATATAAGGTAATAATTAACTTATTTATTGGGTTGGATCCAGGCAGCAATAACATGTGGATAATTGTGTAATCTATATAAAGAGGAGATGAAAGAGTTTGTTGAGATAAAACGAGTAATAATCCATGTTTCAGAAGGAAAAATAAAATAAAATTCATCAACAATTTTTACTAAAGGTTATTTTGGTTTATATATTTTAAAAATATTCATTTTTTTCTTTAAAATGTAAAATTTGTTTAATTAGATTTAAACATAAAAATTATAGAAGCAAAATATTCTAACATAAGGACCATAAACATTACGTAAATCAAGCGAAAATTGAATTTCATGATAAATCAGGAAAAGAAAAGGGCCTTGCGAACATTTTTACCTTGTTATAATAAAATTTAGTTTCGGAATTAAGCCGTTTGAGTGCAAAAGTTCTTCGAGCATCATCAACAATAATGGAATCAATTACAATCTCTTATCTTCTTACTATTATTTTATAAATTTTGAAAAAAAGTCAGAAGTTTGTTTATGTTTGTTTATAATGAAAAATTATTAATAAAGGATTGTTTGAAATAGTTTTTATTATAATAATATTTACGATTCTTTTTATAATACTCTAATAAATATAGAATAAAATTTTACTTTTTCAAATATTGCTTAATTATAAAGAAAAAAAAAACTTAAAGAAAAGCTTGCATAAACTCTTCTGCATTGGTAGCTGTCATTCTTTCTTATCACCCAAATTATTCTTCGTATCTTATACGCACGGCCAAGTATCCAAATAATCCTTGGCGGATATAATACTTCTCTTGACTTTATTTATGGAATTAGATTAGTTTAATATTAAGTCTTGAAATAATGATGGATTATATTTATAAAAAATAAAACGAAAATATTACAATTATGTTGATTTAAAAAAAAAAAAAAAATTTTAAATTAA
>Ga0214544_1003192_pt1 | contig 34208 bp, 26 predicted proteins | sample CNSS3metaG_FD_160074 | JGI IMG/M metagenome (GOLD analysis project Ga0214544, IMG submission 160074) | Root nodule microbial communities from cowpea collected in UCLA plant growth center, Los Angeles, California, USA - CNSS3 | ecosystem: Host-associated > Plants > Roots > Nodule | place: USA...
CATGCTGCAACACTTTGGTTTTACTTTCATTCTTTTTCTCCTTTGCTGCCATTCATGCACAAAGATCTACAATATATATTTATATTCTTTTATTTCTCCTAAAAGTCGTCGCTGATATATATATATGTATATATCTATATATATCATAGATAAGTAAGAAACAAGCAGATCCGTTTTTATATTTTAGAGTGGTAGTAACCGAAAAAAGAAAAGAAAATAAGTTGGTTGGGATATAAAGGGTTTTAGATATAATAGTGTAGATAGCTGCATAAGATTAAAAAAGCCTTTAGGGTTAGGGGTTGTGGGGAGGCATAGTAAAGAAGAGGAAAGAAACCGTAAGGGAGAGATTTGGAGTCCGAGAGAGAACCCTAAAGAGCGAAAGAAGAAGTTACGGGAGATAGGAAGAGACACAAACTGAAAGACGTACACTTGAATCAGGTAGGGGAAGTTGACATTGTTTCTATTTTTGAAGCTACACTTTGTTTCCTTTTTCATTTGGTTTCTTTTCTCTTGATGAATAAAGCTTAACCTTGTTTTTCTCATTATTCTTGTTTAATTGATGTATGAAAATTTGAGGAGTGTGTATGGGTACATGGAATGGTGATGAATGCTGTTATTGTCAAATTTTTTTTTCTTTTCTCTCAGATTTTCCACTCCAAGCGTAGGTGAGCCTTCACATTAATTCATGTGTATGCCATCAACTTCTTTCTTCATGGCCGCGTGATGTTTTCGGGAAACATATGGTCTGCACGGTTGTTTCAAGTTTCATGGTGTAGTAGAGTGATTCTATTTTCGGGTATTAGCTTGGCACGTTAATGTTGCAGCCACTCTTTTCTTAATCATTTTTTTTCTATGCGTGCAGTGGTAGAATGGTTTGAGGGGGCATTCTTTCCTTGTGGTTTGGGCGTTAGCATTTGCATGCGGGTTGTTTGATTCGTTGGGAGCAGTTTTTGTGCATGGGTGATAGTTGGGGGTTCTTTGTTGGGCGCATGAACTATAGGTTAATGTGAAAAGGGGATATTTTAGGGGTAGTTTTGTTGTGGTCTCTTTGGTTTCTCTCATTATTCATGTTGGAGTGGAGTAGTGTAGATGTATGTATTTTTTTTATTGGTTTTTGGTCATTTATGGTGCTGGCACATGTTTCCTGTAGTAGTTTTAGTTTAGGGAGATAAAACTTTGCATTTAAGAAACTCATGGGTTGGTGTTACACCTTTATATTAATGAGCTTGAAACCTTTGATGAGACAACAGGTAAACGAGTACATGCAAGGTTGCTATTTTTCTTAGCAACAAGTCCACATTTACTTAAGGGTTAGATTCTTCTTTACGGGGTTTACGATTTGTTTAAGTTGTAGTACATGATTTCAATGTTTAAATGAGTCAAGGGAGACTTTGATTGGATGGGATATTTTGGGAGGGCCCACATGAAATAGAATTGTTTCTCTTCATTCTTTTTTAGCTTTTGTGTCACTTTTTGTTTAGGAGAAAAGTCTTCCAATCACAGTTCCAATGTGACGTTAGTGGGTTGTATAGGTGTAGGTTTTGTCAATTTAATATATCTTATGTTAAAGCTTGATAAAACTACGAGTGTTTTGAGAGTTTTTCGTTATGAAACTTTATTCTTCTGTGTATGATGTGATGGTGTGTATTAGGTTGGAAATCTGGAAATCTCATGTATTGCATGAGGAGTGTGATTGTGATTATGATGCTTAAGTATTGTATTGAATGTGACTTATTTGAAAAGTGTTATTTTACTAAGAATCTTTTATATATCATTGTTTACATTAGCTTACCCCTATTTGTTTATTTGTGTGTTTGTTGTATGTGCGATGATCGTATGATGTGTGTGCTATACGGGAGCAATTGATAATGCATAGGATTCAGACAAGAAGTATCGTTGAGAGGATGGGATAAATAAATCAGATATTGAAGACTATGTAATTTTCTTTTCGCAGTTATTATTTCAATTATATATATTTTATTTTAAATCAAATTAAAGTTTTTTTATTAGTACATTTTCAATGATAATGTTTTTCCGCCAAATGCGTTCATTTTCTAACTTTCAGTGACATCTCAAAATTGGGGTGTTACAGATTTGCTACAACCACTTTCCTAGGGATTAGCATGGGATTTGCTACAAATATTTTGCTAGGGATTAGTGATGGATTTGCTACAACCACTTTGCTAGGAATTTGCTACAACTAGTTTGGTAGAGATTAGTTAGGAATTTGCTACAGTAGTTTGCTAGGGATTGGTTAGGGATTTGTTACAACTAGTTTGGTAGGGATTAATTAGAGATTTGCTACAACTAGTTTTCTAGGGATTAGGTAAGGATTTGCTACAAACATTTTGCTAGGTATTAGCTAAGGGTTTGCTACAAACATTTTGCTAGGGATTAGCTACGTAGTAGTTTCCTCGCCAATTAGCTACTTATAATTTAGTTATGGTTCAATGTCCGCGCTAGTTCCTCACTAATCTTTCGCTAAATCGTTTTGCGAGGGATTACCTAGGGATTGTTCCCTCGCAAATATGGAAATTTGTTGCAGTGATAATTGCTACTGTTAGACTTGTTAAACACTTTGACTTGTCCAATCCCTAGACTTGGTCTTTGCATTTACCCAACTTCTTGCTTTTGTTATCACACACGATATTTGATTATCAATCATTTAAACACCTGCAAGCAATAATACACTTCATATATTTTGATCTTCAAACCATATTAATTAATTCCTTAACCCTACTATATTTGTTAAACGTTCTTTTTAAGTTGTCTACTGTCTTCACTTGTAGACAAAGACTTACATGTCTGGTAGAATGTTTTGTTATCATAAAAACCTCATTAGTTATTGGGGTCGTTTAATGCAACAAATCTTCTAGGTTAATTCTCTAGTTTTTTCGTAGTAAATTTTGAAGTTTTGTGTTTAGTAGGTTCAACAGTCTAATTATGTAACACATAGTTTGCTTATATTGTTTGTTCATTTTGAATTCTAATTTTTGATATTAAAACTCTCTTTGCAAGCTTGTTGATAATTCAATTTTGATATTTTATTGAAGCTCTTATTAGTTTTATTAGTTCTAACAATCTCTTGTTTGTTTAATTCAAGATATAAAGGAATATAAATCTCAAATGTAAATGCTTGGAACATAAGAGATGTTTATAAATTAATCAATAGTGTACTATATCATATGATATTTTTTAATTCTAATTTTTGTCCTTAATATTGTCTTTGAACAATTGTTGAAAATTCAATCCTAAGCCTTAATTAGATTTCTTTTACTTTTGCTTAATTTTGATAATATCTTGTTTGCTTAATCTAAGGGGCAAAATAATATAGATCTAAAACATAGACACTTAGAACATGAGAGATACCCAATTAATTGATTGATGTTTGTCAGGTTGATTTTATTCAGTTTGGAACTTAGATGAATAATAATTTTTTAATAACTGATGAATAATTAAAGGTTAATTATATTTTTCGTCCCTCAAGTATGGGTAATTTTTGGTTTTAGTCCCCCACGTAACGTTTAGTCATATTCAGTCCTCCACGTTTTAAATCTAATGGAATTGGTCCCCAATTTTAAACTCCGTTAATTTTAATTCACACGTGTCTAACGGATGGCCACTTAAGGATCCCGTTTTCAGCTGAGAGGAATTTTTTTTCACGTTTTAGTTACTCGTTAATAAGGCACATGTCATTAATGTGATTAAAAGAACTTAGCTGAGGTTTTTGTTAGCATTAAAATGTCATTAACTTCACTAAACCAACTTAGCTGTTGAGTGGGGGTTATGTTAGAAAGTGATTAAGCTGTATTCATTTGTAAAAAATCTCAGCTGAGGAGATTTGGAAGAACCCTAGGCACGATGAAGAAGACAGTCCCTAGGCACGACGAAGCAAGCTTTGAACGACGAAGAAGGTGGTGGTAACTGCTCGCATTTGGTGGACGAAGGAGTGAGGTTAGTCGTTTATGCATTTTGAATTTCTTTGGTTTAATGTTCACTTTTATCTTCACCGTTTTTGTGGTTGAATGTTGGATTGGATTGGTTTGTGATGCGATTTCAAATGTAGGGCTGGAAATGGGGTTCGCGGTTGCGTTCCATCACATGGGTAGGTTTGAACGGAATAGGGGATTGAAGTATGTGGGGGGTGAAATCCATGTGGTATCGGGTATCGACACAGATTTTTGGTCATTCTTTGAAGCATTAGGCATCGTGAAGGAGTTCAAATACGCTGGAGATGTTAGACTTTGGTGGAAGGGCTCGAAGGAAACGTTGTTGAACAACCTAAGATTGTTGAGTGACGATAAGGAGGCATTGGCGTTGGCTAAGTATGCGGAGGATAGAAATGAAGAAGTAGATATATATGTCCAGCACATTCCTTGTCAGCCTGAGGTGGTTCATTTTATTACTGGTCCTGGAATGGATGAAGAAGTTGGTCAGGAAGAAGTTGGGGTTGAGGCACAGAGGTGTGAGACCGAAATAGGAGTTGATGGTGGTCCGATTGGTGAGACGGACATAGGAGTTGAGGGTGATGAAGAGGTTCAAGTAGAACAAGAGGTTGAGGTTGAAGAAGGGGTTGAGGCACAGAGGTGTGAGACAGAAATAGGAGTTGATGGTGGTCCGGTTGGTGAGACAAACATAGGAGTTGAGGGTGATCAAGAGGTTCATGTACAACAAGAGGAGGTTAAGGTAAAACAAGGGGTTGAGGCAGAAGATGGTGAGCTAGAACAGAGGGTTAATTGGCATACCTAGAAGCTCATGGTGTAAGCATGCATTCAGCATATATCCTAGATGTGATGTTTTAATGAATAACCTGTCTGAGTCATTCAATAGTACTATCTTATTAGCTAGGGATAAACCAATTATTAGTATGATGGAATGGATTAGGTCATACACAATGAGTAGATTTGTAACACTAAGAGAAAAATTAAATGCATATCCTGGTAATGTTATGCCTAAGCCATAGAAAAGGCTTGATAGGGAAGTGGAGAAAAGTGGCAATTGGCTTCCAGTGTGGGCAGGGGGTGCAAAGTTTGAAGTCACACAAGGGTTCACCATGGAGAAGTTTGTGGTAGATCTGAGTAACCATACTTGCACGTGTTACTTTTAGGATTTGATAGGCATACCTTGTAGACATGCTGTAGCAGCAATTAATTATAAGGTGGAAAACCCTGAAGCTTATGTCCATCCATATTACAAAAGAGCTGCATATGAGGCATGCTATAGCCCAGAAATAACCCCAATCAATGGACAACAATTATGGCCTAAAAGCACTCAACCTGAACTACTCCCACCAATTTATAAAACACCACCTGGGAGACCCAAAAAACTGAGAAGAAGGGAAGCTGATGAACATGTCAGTCATTCCAAGCTATCAAAGAAAAATCTTATCATGAAGTGCAACATGTGTAAGCAGATGAGACACAACATTAGGAGCTGTAGAAGGGGAATCAGGCACAGAAAGGTAAGAACACAAACTGGACCTATCATTCAATTTTTTTTTTCATTCAAACGAACAAAATCTGGAGCTGTAAAACATACTCAATTCACAGGCACAATCACAAGGAACTCCAAGTGTTAGTGCACCTAGTAGCGCTGCAGGACCATCTACCCAAAGCTGCAGTAGTAGAAGAAGATCTAGACTGAGAGTTGCTGCAAACGTGAACCAGGGAGAAAGACCACCAACAACCCAAACCAGAAGCATGGCTGCACAAGTGATAGGGTCTCAAGCAAGTACTGCAACCTCTGCTTAACCCACGTGAAATACAAGGAGGAATCAAACTGTTTTGGTTGCTTTTAATGGTGGACCACTTTTTGTAGCAGTGGGCAATATCATAGTGGACAACTTTTTGGATTAAAGCAAAATTGTATTCAGATGTATGGACCACATGTCTGGTGTCCAATACTTTATTGAATGTAGTTAAACTTATTTTATTCAGATTGTGGACCACATGTCTGGTGTCCATTAAAACTTGTGTATGAATTACTTCTGTTTTGTGAATGAAGTAAAAATTCGTGTATGGATTACTTGTGTTTTGTGATAATGCAGTGAAACTTTGTGTATGGATTACTTGTGTTTTGTGATAATGCAGTAAAACTTCGTGTATGGATTAATTTGATGAAATCAATTAAATGTATATCCTGTTAACATCAAAGGAAACCTTACAGGATAAAAGTCACAGCATATAACCACTGCTATTTAATTACAGCACAATTGTTAAACACAATTGAATTACAGGATAAAACACAACCATGTAAAACACAATTGAACTTCTCATTTCATTCATTACTGCCATATTACAAATACAAAACACTTCCCCAACAGAAGTTACCTCAAACTTACTTAACCATTAAAGTTCCATACATAACTAATCACAGCTAAATAATAGTTACTAAAAAACTAGTTGCAATTGAACTTGAATAGCAACATAAAAACAAAGACAACTGTTAATGTCCACGACAAAAGGAAAAAAACTTGCATGAATCTCCCAAACTTTTTCTCTTCTTGCAATTTCACCTTCAATTTCTCATTTTTCTTAATAAACTCCACTATAACTTTCTCCTTCTCCAAACACACTTCATCTTCTTCAGTTCGTGTTCTACCACTGTCTTGAAAGTCCGGTGCGTTCCCTTCATATTTAGAATCCTCTTCATTAAACCATTCAAAGAAATTGCAATGAGAATTGGACTACATAAATAAAACAAAACCATTAAGACATCAAACGAAATCAAGTTCGCCCAATAAATACCAAATTTGTCACTTACAGCCCAGTTTCTACATCTCCAAAATAATCTCCCGTTGTTCTTCACAGTCGTTGCCTTTAAGAGCAGTAATCTTTCCCCACACCCACACAGTTTGGATGTCATATCCGACGACGATGAACAGGTCTGCGAAATTTTCGAACCACTATTCCTCTGCGTACAATGAATCCCTCTGCTCCCACTTTTCATCACCCTAAAACGATCTTCAAACTTCAATTTTGGCTGCCAATGAATAAAATACGATAACCCCCCAAAACCAACACGAACACTCCAATTTTAGGGTTTTAGAATGACCCCAAATCCCTCTTTTAAAACGGTTCTCATAATATCAAGACCACGTGTTGTTCATCAATTCCTCTCAGCTGAAAACGGGATCCTTACGTGGCCATCCGTTAGACACGTATGAATTAAAATTAACGGAGTTTAAAATTAGGGACCAATTCCATTAGATTTAAAACGTGGAGGACTGAATATGACCAAACGTTATGTGGGGGACTAAAACCAAAAATTACTCATACTTGAGGGACGAAAAACATAATTAACCCAATAATTAACTATGAATGCATTGAAGAATCAACATACTTATTTTATCATTTTATTTTCACGAATAGTCCTTTTACTTTATTGTTTCCTCTAACTTTTACTACTATAAAAAATGTTATAATTTGGAATACTAAGATTACTATTGAATTTGTTGGGAGACGACTTTGGGTTGAATAACCTTATCTATATATATTTTTTTCTATTAATTTTCTGTGCAATAGACAATACAGTTCTAGGCATTAGACGACTAGTCAGTTCATTAAAGGATATATACTACATCAGACAATTATTCTTAATTTGATTGTAAAATGATAGTGATCAAAATGCTTAAGGCTTTCGTCTCTCAAATAAAGTATACTTATCAATTGTACTTCTTCTCCATCCAAGCTGGAAAATAATATTAAATCAATATAATTATCTCATGATATTCAACAATATGTACATATTATTCTCGTAATAAATACAATTATAGTATATCACAAAATATTATACCATAGTAAATACAATTATGAGCATAGTATGCAACAAATCTCATTAAATATGATAATTGATATACATATATAGAAATAATAAATTAAATGGACTATAATTTGTCAATAATGATATTCTCACAAGAAATACACACATTCAATCTCATATACTCTTATATATTCATATTTTCTTATTCTTATCCTCTTACTGACTTGAGCATTAGTGATCTTTTGCATATGGATTTTCCTTCGGTTTTATTTGCACATCAACGATCTAGTCTCTTCATTTCACCTCGTAAGATCTATGGTATTTCCAATAAGAACATTTGGTGCCCATCATGAGACCCAATGAAACTCTCCTCATGTCGCTCTAAGGTATCAAATAAAAGACCAACTATCATGGTTGAGATTATTGCACTATTTATTTACACATTTGGGAATATCGTATGTCTTTTTTTGTTACTTGTAATATAAGAATAAAGAGGAAAAAATATTAACTTGAACCTCAATCTTGCAATAAATGAATTTAATTAAAAAATAAAATTATTTGTTATTCCTTTTGCAAACTTGAATATTTGCATGAGTGTGTATTGGCTCATTTTGCTTCATATTTATATATGTTAGTATTTTTTTATCCAAATTGTTTGATTATTATATTATCCTACTCTATATATTTTTTGCTTAAATTAAGTTCGTTTAATTTATTAAAAAAAATTCTAACAAAGTAATTGTGCTTAAGCACATGCTTTTATATTAATTATTATTATTATTTTTGTACAAAATTATATATTACATACAATTTTTTTTTCTATTATTGTTTTCGTATGTTATCAATGGTTTATCAAATGATTTTATTAGATCAAGGGCACATGAATTGTGGCTATAAAAAGCTTGAAAATTTTCAAATGTCATAGGTTGAATTGTTAGTATGTTTGAGTTTGACTTACACAGAGGGAGCGTTCGGTTAGCTCGAAGGAGGATTTCACAAGTTCTCTAGCTCAATTTCTGTTTCAAGGAGAGCAAGAGAGATGAGTTATTTTTTAGTGAATGAAGGAAAAACGAGTGAAAAGTTGGGTGGAAAAATTGAAGGGGTTTTCTGAAAGGAGACAAGTGGCTGACTAGGCCTCGTGAATTTTTAAACTGGGCCCAAAAATTTAAAATAGAAAGTGGGTTTTATAATGGATATAGTCCTTTTAGTCTAATTACATTAAATTTTTTTGACGTGTCAAACACATTTTTCAGCAGATATTAAAGCGGGAACATGTTAAATTGTGTAAACAACTTAAATCCTAGTATGAAATGTTGTTTGATGACAACTCTAGTCAATCTGATAATTCAAGGTTAGGTTTGCTATATTATAAAAGGCTAAACATAAGATAGGAAATTTTCAACATTGTAGATGTAAATCAGTGTAGGCCGAATTTTTGTAATCACAATATTTGGATTGTAATGTTTTTTTCCTATTTGGATTGTAATGTTTTTTTCCTAGACGGGCAAGAATACGTGTTTTAAGAGATAAACATTAACAATGTGTTCTTATATGGATGATTATTGTGCAAAGATGATAGGAAGTGATGAACCTGAAGAATATTTGTGTTCTTTTCCCTAGATTTGAAAGCGAAGAACGATGGTAATTTGAGGGATATGTGGTTTCATCTCATCCCTCTGGCATGCAGAGATTAGAGAGTGATTAAGCTAATTTTACAGTATTGCAATCGTTATCTTATTCCAAATAAATGACCCATGCAGTGCTTCAATGGAACCTATTAAGTTTTTGCTGGATCCGATTCCAACTGTGTCAAGCCATGCACTATGTCAAGTCATGCATTTTCCCTTTTAACCGGTTATGTTTTCTGTGGAATCTATTCCATTCCATTCACTGTCTTTGTGTGCCATTCCAACTCTGTGAAGCCGTGCATTTTCCCTTTTCTAAATCAAATATATTTTAATTTGGTTAAATTACTCTTTTGATCCCTCTATTTGTCATGAAATTTCATTATGGTCCTCAATTTTTTCCTTGTCTCAATTTGGTCCTCATTTTCTTAAAAATGACTTAATTTGGTCCTCAACGTTAACTTTGACCAAACGGTGTTAAAGTCAACGCCATGTGTCAATTTCTGGTTTTTTTAAAATTTTTAAATTTTTTAAATTTTTTTATTTATTTTTGACACGTGTCACTTCACAGTTGTGCCACGTGTCAAAGTGACTCAATTTAGTCCCTATATTTGTTTTTAGTTTCAATTTAGTCCCAATTTTTGTAAAAATGAAACAATATTGTCCTTCCTTAAATTGACACTAAATTTACTTTTTTATAAATTTTATGGTGATATTCTTACTAAAATTAATGTTTTTATTAAATATTTCTATAAATATTTTAAATTAACTTTAAATTTTACATCAAACATTAGACTTTGATTTTGTTTTGAACTTGAAATTTAGTTCCTAAACTTATGTGTAACAAGTTATTTGATTTTTAATTTTTACTAAGTTTGTATAATATGATACACTTGATGCCTTTATATATGATGACAAAATTGTTAACTTTTGAAATTAAGTTTGGGGTTTAACTTTGTTTAATAATAAAACTAAAAAAAACTTATTTAAAAATATTTCTACAAATATTTAATAAAAACGTCAATTTTATTAAGAATATCATCATAAGTTGTATATAAAGATTAAATTGAGTCTCAATATAAGGAGGACAATATTGCTTCATTTTGACAAAATTTGGGACTAAATTGAAACTAAAAACAAATATAGGGACCAAATTGAGTCACTTTGACACGTGGCACAACAGTGAAGTGACACGTGTCAAAATAATAAAAAAATTAAAAAAATTAAAAAATTAAAAAAAATTAAAAAAATTAAAAAAAAAATCAGAAATTGACACGTGGCGTTGATTTAACATTGTCTAGTCAAAGTTAATGGTGAGGATCAAATTGAGTCATTTTTTGACTTAACATTGTCTAGTCAAAGTTAACGGTGAGGATCAAATTGAGTCATTTTTAAGAAAATGAGGACCAAATTGAGACAACGAAAAACTTGAGGACCAAAATGAAATTTCATGACAAATAGAAGGACCAAAAGAGTAATTTAACCTTTTAATTTTTTTTTCAATTAATAAATATTAATAATATTTTTATTTATGATAATAATATATGAAAAACTAATTACAATTTATCTAAATATCATTTTATTATATTTTTTTAACACTAAGGACAATTAAGTCATTCGACATTTTCATCTATTAAATTTAATTTTTTTAGTCACATCAGTTAAATTCTTCACAAACTTTCACAAAAATTACTCTCAAATCCACTCCACTATTATCCTTAAATCCATAAAAAAAATAACATAAATATCATCTTTTAATCAACCCAAATCAATCATCTCCCTTCCTCTCAAATCATCACCCAAAGAACATACCCTAAGTATTTGTTTTGTATATACTGTAAACGGATCGGAATACCTCGCGTCCTTTAATTATTTATAAATTCATAGTATTTTTTTGATAAAAAAAGTTCCTTTAGTTGCTTAAAAATAATCTGTCATCGACCTACATACAAAGAAATTTCAGCACACACATATCTGATTAGTCGTATATAGGACATTCCGTAGCAGCTAAGTTACGTGTGGTTCATTATCATGCTGTCACGGTTGAATCAGGAAACTAAAACCAAATTACAGATTATGACCATCTGTTTATTTAAAGGATGGAAGTTTGAATATGTAACTTGGTTAAATATTTAGATATCAATAATTCTATTCAATTAAAGAAAAAACTAAATAAAAATTATATAGAAGCCTATGTTCTTCCAATATTTTAGGTATAGTTTGTCAAATACTTTATGTGGTTAATTTTTTTTTATATTCTTTTTCTTTTAATATATCCAACGCCAAATGCTCCTTTATGAAGAATTTTTAAATCATCTAAAAAAAATACTTTAACCTTTTTCCTATGATTTATTGTGTTTTACATTTAGTCATTCAATTATGAATTTCATATTAGTTTCCGATAAATTCAATATTGGTTATTGTGAATGTAAAATATTCCATGGGATTATACCAATGAACATCGTATATAGTTGACCCATTTATTGCAAACTCATCCACACGCTTTTACGTAATAAATAAATTGATTGTAGTCCATTCAAAGTTCCAACTATTTTTTTACATTACCGTGATAAGAAGGCAGTGTTTTTTATATTAGATGGATAAACACGTATATATAATTAAATATTATTTATTTGTCGTACACGAAAAATATTGTATATGAATATACCATTCGTATTCTATCCACAGCACTTTGACTAAGTCAATGAATTGATTTTTGTACAGACACGTATATATGAAACCAAAACAACTATTAGTATGTATGCGTTGTTAAGCTGCAGAAAAAGATACGAGAGTGAGAAGAAAATGTATGTGACAAGACCCCTTTCCATGTACAAAAGGAACCCCGGTGCTCTTTCAGAGCCTCCTCCAGCAGGACCAAATTCAGGTTATCTTGTAATCTTTGATGAAGAAGCTCAGACATACTCATGTTTTGGTTTGTGCAAGGACTCTAATATCAGGGATCTTCCCTTTCCTCAGGACAAAAATTTAACCATCAACTATGGAAGTGACGATGAAGAAGCCTTGTTTGTTCCAGTGTTGAATCAACCACTCTCATCAAACCGCTACTATGTGATAAGAAGGAGGGGGAAGCATCAAGGGTATGAATTCTTATCACTTTTTATTTCAGTTAAAGTTCAAAGGACGCTTTTTATGTGGTTTCAGGATAACTAAAGTATTTCCCCCAACCACTCTTTCTGCACCAGAATGAAAAATGGCCTCCATAAATTTTAGAATCCAATCTATAAACTTTTAAGTATTAAACACACATTAGTATTATGCTGTCTGTCTAATTCAACTTATTTGCGAGAAACTTTGACAAACAAAGAAGCATGTTTTCACATTCTGGTAAGTCCCACGCAAACAATACAGAAATTCTAAAGTGTATTTCAGTTCAAGTCTAATAATTCTGAACATTTTGGATAATATTCGTCTCAATATACTTACTTTATTTAAGAGTTGAAATGAAGGATAATTTAAATATGACTTCTTTTTCTAACCTTGAAAATAAGAAAATCGTAACAAGAATTACCGACAAGAAAACAGATTATCGATACTAATGATATTATCTTAACAGATCTAGAAACAAAAGTTATTGCATTTGACAAGTGTGTTTTCAAATATCATTTTGATTCTTGAATTGATTTCAGAAAAGCTAGCACAAGTTCAAAGGAAGAGAACATGGGAACCTGTTTATGTTGCAGCTTTGTCCACGATGTTAAACCAAGACCTTTGGATCCCTCTGATGTTTATCAGCAGGTTGAAATCATGAAAAAGAATTACGGTTTCCATGCAAAGTCGGTTGCCTCAGACGGAATTCCTTCTGGTTTATTGAGGTATAAAGGTTGGACAGTTTATACTCGCACTCCCAGCAATTACCATTTACGTGAAGCTTTAGGCGCCAATGATTCCTTGCGTGCCAAGCTTCCTGGTGTCAACTTTCCACTGTCTAATGATAGGTCTGAATCGGTGGTTGTTGGAAAGTGGTACTGTCCTTTTATGTTTGTGAAAGAAGGAATAAGACTGAAGGAACAGATGAAGAAGTCAGTGTTCTATGAGTTGACACTTGAGCAAAGATGGGAGAAGATATTTTCGAAGGAAAACAATGAACACAGTGGTGAGAACCATGATGTGTTTGTAGATGTTGTTGTTCAAACAGAAGTTGCCAAGGTTGAAGGAAGGGAAGCTGTTTGGGATGAGCATGGTGTGGATGATGAGAAAGTGGTGTGGTTCAGGAGTTTTGGCGATGGAGCGTCTGAAAGAAGTGTTGGACTGAGTTTGGAAATTGTTGATGGAATGAAATGGGAGCAAGAAAGAGTTGGGTGGGTTTCAGGGAATGAAAGGCAAATGAGAGTGGAAAGAGTGGAGAAGTTTGAAGGTGTAATGAACAAGTGGGTGAAATTTGGTTGCTATGTGCTTGTAGAAAGTTTTGTATTAAAGGCAATGGATAGCAGAATGGTGCTAACTTACGAATTCAGACACAAACATCAAATTAGGTGCAAATGGGAGTGATTGTTTTCTTTTTCTGCATATTTGTGTTCTTTAATGTTTGATTAGTTCTTGTTTTTCTTTTCTGCATATTTGAGTTATAATGTTATTTAATGTTGACAAAGGGAAACCAAATCAGATTGCCCATTGAGAACAAAATCTTATATGCATCATATAAATATCTAAAACCTATGATGCACAAATACGACATGTGAATTAGATATGTTAATATAAGACTAGATACAAGATATATGGATATTGAAAAATATACAATTTTTTTTTAAAACATGAGAAATATATGACTATTCACGTGTGAATCCAGATTAAATTAAAATGTATTAAATATTTTCAAAATAAAAATTTATAAATTATTGTTATTATAAAAACAGTATTAGTTTATATATTATATACTTCATTGATAAGTATCAGTAAAGCATTTTAAAGTATCAGATACAGATACGTGTCACAAATTAAAGTATCGGTGTATCATAGCCTAAAATGAATAAAAACCGAAAATTAGATTGGCTGGTGAAACTAACTGTTAATGTGAAAACAAGTGTTGATGATAATTCATTTTCAGGAACTATTAATGAAGATTAAAGATATAGCGTCCATTAGAGCACAAAGAATCTGTAAAGCAAGAGCAAAATGTTTGAGACTAGGAAAATTTGCCTAAAGTTATAATGACATGATGTACCACCGCAGAGTCAAAGAAAAATTATTGAAATATTATATTTACTTCATTTTTGCTTATGGCAAGAAAAGAAACATAAAATGAGTTTGTTGCAAAATACTCACATACACTAAAAGAATATGCAACATAACTCACTGTGGTGTTTTTCATTGATGGAGAATGGGCTATTATATAGCCAATTTCAAACCAAATATTAACAAACCAAACTAAATCTTAATCTAATCTAATCTTATCTAAATCCCATATTATCAAACTAAATCTTAGATACTCCGACTAACTAAAATAACAACTAATTTAAATCTAATTCACCAAATATAAAATACCCTATCACTTTGCTAAATAAAAACAACTCCATTATCTAAAACATAATCTAAAAATTATCTAACAAAATTAAATATTATCTAACAAAACTCCCCCATAATCTTAAATTTTTTTCTTCTCTCATCCCAAACAATCTTTTATTTCCATAGCCAACTTGCTTTTTTCTTTGACTAACTTGATCTTCTCTTTGTCCGACTTGATCTTCTCTTTGACCGACTTCATCTTAACCTTGGCTGACTTACCCTTTGTTGGATTCTTTATTGTCTTTGTGGCCGACTTGTCATTAACTGGATTCCTTTGAATAGGCCGAGCTCTCTTTAAGAGATTAGACAATTCCCACACCTTCTTCACACTGAACTTATCCTCCATTCCAAGTCGCCACTTCTCATCTTGCACTTCCAGTACAACTCTTAGATCCTTCTCGGCATGCAACTGCTCTACTTGTTCAAGATCCGAGCATCCATAATCCGTGCTGTGCTATCTGAGCTAGTTGGACACTCTACCGAGCTACCTAGGCTCCTTGCTAAGCTTTTCAAGGTGATCACTTGCTCCCTCGAATGAGCTGGGCACTCCACTTGCTCCACCAAGCTATTCGAACTTCCCACGAAGCTAACTAAGTTGACCTCATGCTCCGCCGAGCTCTCCAAGTCCCTTTTTCGGGTTGTTTGAGATCTCCACACTCTTTGACAAACTTTTCAAGTTGTCCACACGTCTTGACAACCTCTCCCTGCTATTGGAATGATTTATGACACTCAACCTTTTTGCCGACTTCTCCACTTGTTTGTTCTCATCCCTGAGCTACATACTTTCACTGTCCACACGTTTCAAACACATTTTCTGCAGGATGCTCAACTCCAATTTGTACATCCGATTTTTCTTCTTTTCTACTCGGGCTGCTAGCCAACCATGCTTGTCCTTCAAGTACAATACTTGTTTCTTTATTAGAATCGAGTTTCCTTTCTCCACTATCGGACCTATGCTCAAAATATTACTCTTCAACTCAGGAACATAGTAGACATCATTGATTTCTCCAACCCGACCATCCTGCTAAATGTGTTGGATTGTTCCACACCCTTTTATCACCATCTTAGAATCATCTCTACATGACACTAATTCGACCTCCACCTTGGTGAGTTTGTTGAAGAAACTTTCATCTCCACACATGTGATTGCTCGCTCCAGTGTCCAGATACCAGACCGAGTTTAAACAACCTGGACTAAGCTCGTCACTTGATCTCCTTTCCTTCACATGGCCTGAACGCCACTCAACTTTCAATTTACCACTTTTGAATTCGGCATTGGAGTTTTGCATCATCATTAAAATCCCTATCTCCTCCTCCTCATCTTCCTCTGTGAGAAGATTTTTCTCTTTTTTTTTCGATTGACAATATTTTGCTATATGATCGACCTTGCCACAACTTGCCGATCTGCAGTCTCTTGTGTAATGGTCGTACTTGCCACACCTAAAACATTCCACTTCTAACTTGGACTAATCTCCTTGGCCCCTTTCTTGACCACAGCCATGCCAATTCTACTGCTTGGTTTGATCCATGCTCTCTTCAACATCACCTTTTTCACGTCCATCTCGACCTCGGCCACCTCGTCCTCTACCTCAATGACCTCGTCTTTGAGTATTCCGAGTTTCATTCAAATCAAGTTATGCTTGTAGTGCTTCATCACGTGATTCATGCTTCTTTCCTCTCCTTTGTTCATGGGCCTTCAATGACCTGACAAGTTCTTCCATTGAGAGAACTGACAGGTCCTTCGGCTCCTCGATGGCACATACAATGCTCTCGAAATCATCTGTCAATGACCTCAAGATTTTTTCCACAACCTGACTTGTTGACATTGGCTCTCCATTCTTGCCGAGTTGGTTGGCGACCTTCTCTACCCGAGTTATTTTCTCGATTACCTACTTTTTATCTCCCATCTTCAACCCTTCAAACTCTCTTTTGAGATCTTGAAGCCGAACTTGTCTGACCCAGTAGTTCCCTCTGTATGCAACCTCTAGAATATCCCATGCTTCCTTTGAAGATGGAACGTTTGCAATCTTCTCAAAGCCTGACTCGTCCATCGCATTGTACAAGAAATACAAAGCCAACTTGTCTTTCACTCGCGTCTTCTTCAACGCGGTAATCTAGGTCACCATTTGATTTGCGTCCTCTGCAGGTTTTTCGTATCCGCTGTCCACTATATCTCAAATGTCTTGGGATCCCAAAAGGGTCTTCATTTGCATACACCAATTATGATAATTTGTTTTCTTTGTCAATTGCGGCATCGTCATACCATTAACAACTTTAGCCATCTCTCCTTTTTTTTCTCACAAAGCAATCAAGCACACACTTTTTTTTGCTCACACTATTTCACTCTCTCTCCTTATTTTTTTCTCACTCTTTCTCCTTTTTGTTTTCACCCGGTAGTACTCAGAGCATAAAGCTCTGATACCATTTTGTTGGAAAAAACTCACACGCACTAAAAGAATATGCAACGTAACTCACTGTGGTGTTTTTCATTGATGGAGAATGTGCTATTATATATCCAATTATAAACCAAATATTAATAAACCAAACTAAATCTTAATCTAATCTAATATCCCATATTATCAAACTAAATCTTAGATACTCCAACTAACTAAAATAACAACTACTAATATAAAATACCATATCACTTTGCTAAGTAAAAACAACTCCATCATCTAAAACATAATCTAAATATTATCTAACAAAATTAAAGATTATCTAACAAAACTTAAGATTATCTAACAAAGAGTATATCAAGAAATATAAATTTTCAAGTTTTCAATTGATAACAAACATGAGAATACAAGTTATGAGAAAATATTTTGTCCTTTGCAATATTTCTTCTCAAGCTCTACCACTCTGACTGTCATCCTAACAAACCTTCAAGGCCTCTTTCGAAGATTCAATTATACAATTTAAGAGAAAACACTTCATTCATAACTACGCTAATTTTCGAGAATCTCAAATTCAGTTGAATCTGAAAGCAAATAAGAAAACATAAAATGGCTCTTCCATCCAAAAAGCCATCGAAGAATTAATCTACAATTGTTCTAGATATCAATTTCACAAAGTTGAAAACAAAACTATTTAATTCTTAATTGCTTTTCACATGATGAAGGTCCATAAACCAAATTGAACTCTCTTGTCCTGGTGACTTTCCTCTTGATGCCAAACCATGAAATTCCAAAGTGATTAAAAAATGATTTTTACAAGAGCCAAGAAACGTTATTTATAGAATGGTATAGCTTCTCTTACACACTAGCCTAAGAGATGTGAGACTTGGAGCACTTTAGGTGGAACCTTCAAGGGTTATACAAGACCAAATCTTTGGCTTGTGTCGTAACCGAGATCGCGGCGGGACGGCAAAAATAATTTTAAAAAAAAAACAGATGAGTCGCCACCATAGTTTATTATGGAAAACTATAGAAAAACCTTAAAAGAATGGTCTTCAAAACCAAATTTGGATTCAAGAGTCGGTTACGTGTGGGGAAGGTATTAACACCCCCACAACATCCGTCTTAAGACGGTTCCCTCCTTAATTAAGTGTTCAAATTAGAATTTGATGCTTAAAATATTTATTATTCCCCAAAAAATCAAACAAAATAAAAAACACATACAAAAATATTAAAGATTAAAACAATTTTTTTTTGGGCCCGACGAGGATTGTACCTCGCTCCTATGTATTTCCATTTGGAAAATCAAAGATAACGTAGTTCTCTTAAAAAAAGCTGTTTGATATTATTATTATTATTTTAAATTTTAGTATATATATATATATATATATATATATAATTAATATGAAGAGAACCCAATATTCTACCTGCTAAAGATTTAGTTATCAAGCAAATCCGAGATTTGACATGATATTTAAAATGATTTTATAATTTTTATTTATTATTACTATTATTAATTTAAAAAAAAGAGAATTAAAAGCCTATGAAGGAGTGTTTTGATTATCAAGCAAGTCCGAGACTTGACATATATTCATGTAAAAGAAATAATATTATTTTTTATTTTTTATTTATTATTATCTTTTTTTAGAGAGAATTAAAGCCTACGAAAGAAACTTTTTTATTTATCAAGATAAATGACATTCCAATTAAAGGGAAAGAGAAAGGTTGAGCACATCAATGACAAATCCAAAATCATCTAACATGCGAACCCCAAACACATTTATTCATATAACAGTTCAAACGATGATACATTTGATATTATAAGAGAATCATGAATAACATTAGGAGCAAAAAAAATTTACCTTAAGGTGACCCCCTTTTGCATGGTAATAAAAAAGGATAGGGGTTTTTCGAATTTTTTTCTGTCTTGCATGAAGTTTTGTGCTTATATAGGCACCTTAGGGTACCACTGAAATCCTAGACTTTAGTTATAATAAAATATATGAGGAAATAATTGGTCCTGATGAAACATATTATAGAAATTAAATGGTCACATAATATCCCCGATATTGATTATAATTATTAACGAAATATTTCCTGTAATTACTAGAATCATATTTTCTTTCACATAAAGATCGTGATCAAATCATAACATATTATTCATATAATTGATCCTAATTATTACCAGAAATATTTTCTTCTAACTATTAAAATCGTACCATTCTCTAAAAAGACATTATTCTCGGGAACATTTACTTCTAATAATATCTTCCCTGACTGACAAATCAATGAGACACATCACATAAGCGTAAATGCAAGATATTTATTCTAATTATTATAAAAAAAATATTGCTCCTAATATTATACCTTTCTCTAAAAACAGAAATTATGAAACGTCCTTGTCTGACATGTCATGTGAAAAGTGTAAATAGCAAACGGTGGGGGTGAAAATATGTACAAAAGATTTGGGCTTATGAAAAGAATGTGATAATTAAAAATAAATTAGATTCTCATTCTCTTAGTTTTTTCTTCTTCTTTTTTCCCATGGTAGAATTAAAGTTAAAAAAACCTACCATCAATCAAAACATATTTTTATTTTATTTTATTATTATTATTATTATTTTATATATTACTTATTTTATTATTATTATTTTTTTAACAAAACAAATGCATTTACCCGGATGAAATTGGGTGTTGACAGCTGCCACTCTTTACTTAGATTTGACTAGATAATATGAAAGTGAAATTTTCATATTATCATAGTAAAAGATAAGTAAAGATAAAAACACTAATTTCATTCGGGTTTCAAAAATGAAAAAAAAAGAACTCGACCATTGCCTCGCAGAGGGCCGATATAACAAAAGAAAACCTGCACTCGACCATTGCCTCGTAGAGGGCCGAGATACCAAAAGAAAACCTGAACCCGACCATTGCCTCGCAGATGGCCGATATAACAACAAAAAACCTAACCTCGACCACTGCCTCGTAGAGGGCCGATATGCCAAAAGAAAACCTGGTCCGACCATTGCCTCGTAGAGGGCCGATATACCAAACGAAACCTGAACTCGACCATTGCCTAGCAGAGGGCCGATATATCAAAAGAAAACCTACACTCGACCATTGCCTCACAGAGGGCTGAGATACCAAAAGAAAACTTGAATTTGACCATTACCTAGTAGGGGGCCGATATTGAAATGAAAGTTTGTAACCATTCTATGAAGAGGGTTCTAATATGTGAAATTCGAATTGAATTTTGTAAATGCATGAATGAATGAGAATCATATTTGTTCTTGACAAATCATGTGATAAGTGTATACTTGAATCTCTAGATGGACAAATTTATGAAGCAAAATAGATGACTTAGATGAATTGGTTTGTGAACCTTGTTTAACGTAAAAAAAAGTGTATAAAAAATGATGGCAATGTGTGAAAACTTTGACTAGCATAGAAACAATGTGTAGAAACATTGGCAAGGTGTGGAAACCTTGGCCGACTTAAAAACAAGGTGTAGAAACCTTGGCAAGGTGTAGAAATCTTGACTAACGTAGCTACAAGGTGTGGGAACCTTGGCAAGGTGTAGAAACCTTGACTAACGTAGCTACAAGGTGTGAGATTCTTCGCAAGGTGTGGAAACCTTGACTTACATAGAAACAAGGTGTGGGTACCTTGGCAAAGTGTGGAAACCTTGACTTATATAGAAACAAGGTGTGGGAACCTTAGCAAGGTGTGGAAACCTTGACTCACATAGAAACAAGGTGTGGAAACCTTAGCAAGGTGTGGAAACCTTGACTTACATAGAAATAGTGTGTGGAAACCTTGGCAAGGTGTGGAAACCTTGACTCACATAGAAACAAGGTGTGGAAACCTTGGCAAGGTGTGGAAACCTTGGCAAGGTGTGGAAACCTTGGCAAGGTGTGGAAACCTTGACTCATATAGAAACAAGGTGTAGGAACCTTGTCAAGGTGTGAAAACCTTGACTTACATAGAAACAAGGAGTGGGAACCTTGGCAAGGTGTGGAAACCTTGACTCATATAGAAACAAGGTGTAGGAACCTTGGCAAGGTGTGGAAACCTTGACTCACATAGAAACAAGGTGTGGAAACCTTGACTCACAAAGAAAGATGGTTTCGATTCGCAAAAGTGACAAGAATTTTTTCATTTCATAAAAAGAAGTATGATGCATGTACATGATGCATGATGATTAAGACATGTTGTGAATTTTTATTTTTGAGCATTTAGATGATTTATGCATACATGAATACGCTAACATAATTTGATATGTGCATGAATATGCTAATATAATATGATATATGCATGAATGTGTTGGCATGTATGTGACTTTTTTTGAACCAAATACTACATAGAACCTAATTTTCTAACACATGTTTGGATATTTTTTGTTTGACAATTGATGTCATGTGTATGAATGCATGCAAATGCTAACACATGTTATGAATTTTCTTTTTATGAGTGCAAGAATATGTTGATGCTTGTTATGACTTTTTTTTCATGATATACATGCATATATTTTTTTAACATTGATTATGATGTGTGATAATGTTGTTATGTTTATTTCAAACATGCATAGTGAAAGATAATGTTGGCATGACTAATGGATTTTCTTTTTGAATACAATTACAATATTAGTGTATGATGAACATGTTATGATTTACTTTTACATGTACCAATTTGAAACTTTGATGTATGAATTAATGTATAAATGCATGATGAAAGTTCCTTTGTTAAATTTTTTTTTTCATAAAAGTTAATGATGTATTCATGATTAGATATGAATCTATGCATGAAGCATGCCCTCATGTATTTTTTCACCTTTTACATTGTATCAAACTTATTTCAATTGATCCCCAATCTGTTGTTATTTTTAGATTTATGGAATTCTTCTATTTTGATTTTTTTTTTCTTTGAAATATATTCTTTGGTATGATCAGTTTATTGAGAAACTCGCTTCTGTATCATTGCTTTTTGAACACTATTTGAGTGACATACATGAAATTGCCAAAGTTCTTGGAAGGGATTAGATGAGGTAATTGACTAAGGAGTTGCCCAAATTTGATAGTTAAGAGTTAACTTCAGGACATGAGGTGTGTTTGGGCTTGTCCCAATTATTGATAAAAAAAGGATGGAGACTTCAAAATTTGCCCCAATTTGAGGATACAGATTGGTCTTCGGGTGCAAAATGTATTTGAGCTTGAATCAGTTGTTGATAACATGAGAATGTTGAAAATAATGGGAGATTTCATACTAATTGCCCCAATGTAAGCTTGACAATCAAAGTCAATAATTTTTCAAATTCAAGATATCTGACTGTAAGAACAGCAAGTGAAACGTCTCGCCAATTTATTTCAAGGTGAGAAGAATGAGTAATGGTAGGAGAAAGGTAAATCAAAGTTTAGGCTCAAAGCAGAAAATATGACAGGAAACGCATGAAGAATGAAAGAATGAGAGGGCATGACCTTGATTTGACTACTCATGCTAATTTTGATCTCGATGGAAATATGACAACCAAAAATAAACTGCCCCAGTGTTTGAAAGCAAATCTTTGAACACTTTTTCATTTTTTTTCTGACAAACCTCTTAACATGACAAAATATTTTCCTCTAAATTAAAGTTTTCAAAAAACAACAATCAATCATTGATTTGTGTGGATTTTATTAGGCTTGTATTGTGGCTAGGCTAAGGTATATAAAAAAATGGATAGTGAAGGCTCAAAATAAATAATATAAAGGTTATTTAAAACAAGAGTCTTTATCTAATGTTGCACCTAAAATTCATTTGACTACCTTTGTTCACCACTTTTTTTTTCACTTTCCAACTCTTGTTTCTCCTTTTTTCCAACTCTTTTTTCACTACCTAAACTTTTTTCTTTTTTTTATTGGTGAATTACAAGTCAAATGAAATAGATGCAAACATTATGTTAACTTCAGTATGAAGGTGACCCTTGTTCAGGGTACTGAGGAAAATATTTTGATTTTTTTATAGGATCAAAATGGGTAACAAAGGAAGATCATTTTTTTTCTTGATAAAGAAACATGACCACACATCATTTCAACTCATGATTGTTTTACTTTCAAAAGCTTTAAGCAAAGGGGAAAAAATTCAATCACATTAGAGGTTGCCCCTTGTTTGCCCTTACTATTTTTTGTATTATTTTCTATTTTTTGTTTTCATATTCTTGTCTAGACCGCCCTCTTGGATTTTCAGTCCAGCAGACTTTTCTTCATTTTTTTCTTTTTTTTCTGTGTTCAAAGACTTACTTCAACTTAAATTCATTTTAGGGCACATGCCACCTTTATGATGATCTCCAAGGAATACAAAAGAAAGATTTATGAGGGCAAGGTGATGGGAAAGGAAATGAATTTGAGTAATTCCATGTACACATATTAGAGCAATGTTTTAAAAGCATGCCGCTTTAAAAAAATATTTATTCAACTAACTGATTTGACCAGAGAATAATCTATTTTCTTTTTTTTTCACCTTTCTCAAGATTCCAAGAATTTATTAGCAAAAAATGGGAAACAATTAATTTTTAATTTATTATAGTGAAATTTTTTTTCAAGATGTGGTGTTGATGGATGTTATGTGTTATGCAAAGTGACAAAAATGCAAGATGCTACAAATTTGGAAACTACCTATACACATGCATGTGAGTGTATGTATGGTATGTACTATGCAAGGTGGCATGAAAAAACAATGGGATGAATATTATGCATTATACATTTTGACATGAATCCAAAGTGGATCCATGTTACGTGTTAAGTAAATGTAAAAATGTTATTTACCTTAAAACTATGTGCATGGTACCATGCATGAATGAAGATAAGATGTGGATGTAATGCATTCTTATGGCCCAAGAGGCATTTACATGATATGTTGATGTAATTGTGATGCAATTATTAAAAAAAACTTGCATGATATGCATTTAACTAACTTGCCTAATGAGATGTAATACATATATGCACCTCGAGAGGCCCTTATTTACATGATATGTTGATGCAAATCTGACACAGTTTAACTACTTAATTTTATAAAAAATGAATATTAAAAAAAATAAAGAGATAGTGCACTCTCCCTTTATGTCCTAGAAGGTGTAGAGAAAATCTATTTTCTGGTCTACGGGCTTTTTCGTGATAATTCAAGGGATAATTCTAAATAATCTCAATGGCCTCTGGAGCTGAAGTCAACCCTAGAACATAATCCACAATGATAGGCGACCTAACATATGTGGCATGTCCAGAAGAAGCAAACTCTAGATGAAGTCTTCACAATAGTTAAGTAGATCCGAGATCTAGCATAACAATCGTTGGACCTCCACTCCTAATGGCTAACTCAGGTATGGGTATAGGACCCCAATATTAAAATGAATGCACTAGCCTACCATGTCTAGTGTGTGAAGGGAGCAACCTAAGACTACCCAAATCCACACATGCAAAATAACTAGAAAATTCCTAGACATATATAGCTATTGTCTTCTACTCTAGGTTCAATAATTTTAACAATATAATCATATGAAGACATCAAAGCAAATAAAGATGACATCAAGACAAACAAAGATAGATAAATATACATGAAATAGAACAAAAGACATAGGGAAAAAAATATATTAAAACAACATACCTTTTGCACACTCAAGTAATAGGATTGACTCTCAAACATGTCCCTAGTGGAGTCGCCATCTGTCGCAACCGAGATCGCGGCAGGACAGCAAAAATAATTTAAAAAAAAACAAAGGAGTCGCCACCATAGTTTATTATGGAAAACTATAGAAAAACCTTAAAAGAATGGTCTTCAAAACCAAATTTCGATTCGAGAGTCGGTTACGTGTGGGAAAGGTATTAACACCCCACAACGCCCGTCTTAAGACGATTCTCTCTTTAATTAAGTGTGCAAAGTAGAATTTGATGCTTAAAATATTTGTTATTCCCCAAAAAATCAAACAAAATAAAAAACACATACAAAAATATTAAAGATTAAAACAATTTTTTTTTTAAATTTTGGGCCCGACGAGGATTGTACCTTGCTCCTACGTATTTTCATCTGAAAAATCAAGGACAACGTAGTTCTTTTAAAAAAAGTTGTTTGATATTATTATTATTATTTTAAATTTTAGATATATATATATATATATATATATATATATATATATATATATATATATATATATTACTAATATAAAGAGAACTCGAGATTCTACTTGATAAAGATCTAGTTATCAAGCAAATCTGAGATTTGACATGATATTTAAAATGATTTTATAATTTTAATTTTTTATTATTATTATTAATTTTAAAAAAAGAATTAAAATCCTATGAATGTGTTTTTATTATTAAGCAAGTCCAAGACTTGACATGATATTCATGTAAAAGAAATAATATATTTTTTTATTTTTTATTTATTATTATCTTTTTTTAGAGAGAATTAAAGCCTACGAAAGAATTTTTTATTATTTAAATGGCATTCCAATTAAAAGGAAAGATAAAGGTTGAGCACATCAATGACAAACCCAACATCATCTAACATGCGAACACCAAACACATTTATTCATGCAATAGTTCAAACGATCATACATTTGATATTATAATAGAATCATGAATAACATTAGGAGCAAAAAGAATTTATCTTAACGTGACCCCCTTTTGCATGTGAGCTCTGGTAATAAAAAACGAGAGGGGTTTTCCGATTTTTTTTCTGTCTTACATTAGAGAAGTTTTGTGCTTATATAGGCACATTGGGGTACCACTAAAATCCTAGTCTTTAATTATAATAAAATATATGAGGAAGTAATTGGTCCTGATGAAACATATTATAGAAATTAAATGGTCATATAATATCCACGGTATTGATTATAATTATTAACGAAAGATTGTTTGTAATTACTAGAATCATATTTTCTATCACATAAAGATCGTGATCAAATCATAACATATTATTCATATAATTGATCCTAATTATTACCAGAAATATTTTCTTCTAACTATTAAAATCATACCATTCTCTAAAAAAACATTATTATCGGGAAGATTTACTTCTAATAATATCTTCCCTGGTTGACAAATCAATGAGACGCATCACATAAGCGTAAATGCAAGATATTTATTCAAATTATTATTAAAAAATATTGCTCCTAATACTATACCCTTCTCTAAAAATAGAAATTATGAAACGTCTTTTACTGACATGTCATGTGAGGAGTGTAAATAGCAAACAGTGGGGGTGAAAATATGTACAAAACATTTTGGCTTATGAAAAGAGTGTGATAATTAAAAATAAATTAGATTCTCCTTCTCTTGGTTTTTCTTCTTTTTTTTTCTTTTTTCCCATCGTAGAATTAAAGTTAAAAAAAACCTACCATCAATCAAAACATATTTTTTATTTTATTTTATTATTTATTATTATTATTATTATTTTATATATTATTTTTTTTATTATTGTTTTTTTAACAAAAACAAATGCATTTACTCAGACGAAATTGGGTGTTGACAGCTTGGAAAAGGATTTTCTAAGTGATTTGGGACTCTTTATTCAAGCCTTCTCTTCGAGACATCACTTTTCATGTATTTGGGCACCTCTCTCTTGGCCTAAATGGAGGCCTAAAGTTGGCCCAGAATTGAAATATAAATATGTCTATTCAAAATCCTATTACAAAGAAATATGTACACCTATACATTTTTTTACGGCTACAAAGAAAAAGGAATTGCAAATATTTTATTTTCTTATACTTGGAGCACTTTATAACCATAATAACTTGATTATTATTTAAGACATAGTTAAAAGCCAAATATAGATATATTTTGATCATAAACGTAACCACTATTGATGCAACTTATTTGTCATTAAATTAAAGGTCACCTTAACTTATTACCACGAGGCCAAAAAAGGTCAACCTTTTGCCTCGGGTCTTAACCGAAGCAGAAACTCCATATTCTATCTCGGTTTTGCTGAGAACCGAGGCCATATGTGCCTTTCTGCATTCCATCTTCTTCACCAAAAATCCTAGACAACCATCATGGTTCCATCGCAACTCTATCAGCCACCACCACGTCCGAAACTCACCACCAAAGATTCGCACCACAATCTTCTCCTTCACCATAAGACCAATTCGTAAATTGCGCCACCACAAAACTTGAAGAAACGCGAAAAAAAATCAACCATCTGCAGTAAATCACAAACCCTAAATTGCGCCTCCTCCCCTAAATCGTGAAACCACCTCCGTCGCAACGGCGAGTTTCTTCACACTGTCGCCACCTACACGTCTCGCTACCATCAACGACAGATCTCCACCCACGCACCTGCAACACAATGAACTCATGCCCAATTCACGAGCCCTGAATCACACTTTGCCAAGCTAAAACGCAAATGAGCCAAATGTCTAGTACTCGCGAGTGGCTGGAACGCAGCAGCCGCAACAACAACGAAGGAGGTGGGTGGGTGGGTGGCCAAAACTGTTTTCCAGAGAGAGAACACGCGCACGAGGTAGAAGAAGAAGAAGAAAAGTAATTCACGATTTTTGAACCCTAACGAACCTTATAGCCTTGATTCAATTTTTGGCAGCGGTCCAATTCCACTTGAGGCCAAACATCGCTGCCCCAATGGCATTTTTGAAATATTAGTCAACTTCTAGACTTCGGGTCTTCAAAATCGAGGCATATAAGACCTTCTGACATCGATTTTCTGAGAACCGAAGTAGAAAGGCGTTTTCTGCTTCAAGTATATGTTGAACTGAGGTATAAAAGTTGAAAATAATTGCAAAAAGGCCACTGTGCTATTTTATGTTTTGGTTAAGTGATAACTGATGCCTATAACGCAGGTTAAAATGGCAAAACAACACTAATGAATGTATCATTTGATCACCTATCATCTACCACACTATCTCACATTCATAGAAAATGTTGTATGCACATAAATATATTTATATTCCTTAAGGCTATGTTTTACAAAAATAGAATTTGCAAATATATATATATATATATATATATATATATATATATATATTACACACTTTTTTTTTTTACTTCTAATTGTTTGACTTGTCATAAAATTCATTTGCATCTCCAAGATATATTTCGTTTTATCACAACTTTTATGCAATTATGTTCAAATGATGCATGCCAATTAAATATTTTTTATATTTCACATTTGAATAATTCTACTCTTTTTAATATTTCTATTTATTATGCATTTTCTTTTCACATGAGAATGTTTAACACTCTCAATTTAAGTATTCAATAACATAAACCTTTAATTTACTTGGTAATATAAAAAAAATATATTTTTTTCTTTTATTATTAATTTTTGTTTCATGTGGAAAACTTTTTTGTTTTGCTAAAACAATTTTCGTTATCTCTCAATCATCGACTATGTTGATATTTGAAAAGTTTTCTTAGATCTCTAATGTATTATTCATCTTATCATACCCTTAATTATATATTTGTTTTCCTTTGTGCAATTTCATTCAATGGTATCTCAAATTGTTTTTAAGACACACATTTGATCATTTTTTTAATATTTTATTTGTTGTTTATTTTTATCATGTAGCATACTATATTGAAATTTTTTATTTTCTAGCTAATTAGCATACATGTAATGTTATCACCATAATTGTATAAATAAATTTTATTTACTATAATATAATAATTTAATATAATTGTCATAAATCTTTTTTATATTGAAGTGCAAAAGATGAAAGATATATGTTAAAATTCTATTATTATTAATTTAATCTTTGTTCTTTGTGTGATTTTGATTAGATGATGTATTACAACTTTTATTACTGTATAAAACATATATTTCATTATAACTTAAAAAATTGAAGTAAGACATTTAAAATATTTTTTAATTTGAATATTTGTTTTCCTATATATATATATATATATATATATATATATATATATATTTATATATTTTTATATTTTATCAACTAGATTTCATTAACGTTTTCAAATTTAATAAATGTTTTGACTCTCATGAAATTTTATTTGGTATTCTAATTTGAAATGTACACAATTGTAATTTCTTCAAAATATTTTATAGAAAAGAAACAACCATCTTTTTAATATTCAATATTTGATAATATTATGTTTCTTTTACCATTATTTTTTATTATTTTATAAAAATTAATTAATTAATATTGAAATAGTAGAAAACGAGTATGAGTATATACCCATTATCCCGCCCCGTTGTCATCTATATTTATTAATATTGTTTTTGAACTATTTATTATTTTACTTTTTTATACTTCTATTTTTTAATTTATTTATAATTACATATTGACCCTCTTTATTCATTTGTATTTATGTTATTTAATTTATTTTCTGTTAAGCATTAATACTTTTTATTTATATATATATACTTATGTTATTTTATTTATTTTCTATTACAAGTTGTTCCTTTTTTATCTATTTATATCAATGTCATTTAATTTATCTTTTTGTACACATTGATATTCTTTGTTTATTTATATTTATTTATGTACCGCACCTAGTCGGCCTAAGCCGAATAATAGCAAGCATCATGTATATGCTAAGGTATCCGGACTAAAACCATTAAGAAGCGACAATGATTTAACAAGTCGAAAACAACTATAGCGGCCTAAGTCGTTAAAAGGTAACCGGCTCAGGTCGAAAACTCTATACAAACAACGAAGGACTTAGTAAAAAACAAAACACTCCAATACAAGTCACCAGTCTCCAACAATCGAACTAAGGGCCTGGGCCCCACCTACGGCCCAAGCAAGGGCATAGCCCATGACGTGGCCATACATAATTAATGATCTATAAATATGCATGGACTCCACAAATTAAAGGGACGCATTCATTACTTCCTTAATCACCTGATTTGACTTTCTGAGAGCTTTCGCTGACTTGAGCTTCGGAGTCCCTTCTGCAGGTAACCCCTCCCGGGTCCAAGCAGACATGCCAACCAGGAAGAGGCCTATTGAGGAGATATTGGATTATATGGGTAAGGTGACACTTGTGCCTAACTTATCTTATTTGTTCTCTCCGGGAACAATTTAATTTAATTTATCTTCACTAGCACACTTATTCATTTTATTCACTTCATGTAATTTATTTATGCACTAATCTATTTATTTATTTTAAATTATGTTTGTAAGGCCCATTAAATTCTTTATTCTTTTCTGCCCTAAATTAAAAGGGTTGCCCCATGTGAGTTGGGCCTAGGGCTGGCCCATAGGGAGACAAACACCCTAATCTGACCTAACCCCATTCTTCGCTCCCATTTTCTAGAAAAACAAATCTCTCTACTCCTTCTTGAGAAGCTGCGAGCCTCTGCTAGGGTTTTGCTTCCACTGTTACATTGAGCTAGGAGGACTCATTGCTCCACGTAAGTATCTCTTCTAGCTCATATTGGTCCCCATTAATCATCCTTTGTATTTCCGGCTAGGGTTTCTTGTTAACCCCGTTTCTTGGTTCTGTTCCACTTTTATTTCAGCCTTTTAGTTTGTTCCTAGAGTTGTTGTGCTCGTTGTGCCGTCAAGGCCCTTGTTAACCCTTTTCCGAGTAAGGGAAGTTAGGGTTTGCGCCTTAAGTTATATTGATGAGTTCTGTGGCCATTTTTCGTGATGTTGTATGTATGATTGTAGTTGTGTTGCTATGAACATGAACTATATGCTTGGTGTGATGAAATGTTCGATTTGTGCGTGCGTGAACAGTGGAGGGTCCTGCTTTTCTCGCCCAAACGACCTGTCTCGCCTAAGCAAGATCAAAGCATTCGCCCCTTTTTGCCTGCGCGAGCTGTCGCTCAGGCGTTGAGCTCCATCTTTGAGCGAGAGCACGTCTAACTTAAGCGAGGAAGTCTCGCCTAAGCGAGAGTGTGTGACAGCACCACTGTTCCTCTTTTCGAGCCCTCGCCTATGTACTAGTCTGTCTTTTAGATTTCTATATGATTCTATTAAACTTTATAACTTGTTTCTTTTTGGGCATCGTAGTGTGCCTTGGGTTGTAAGGAGTGGTCTTTAAACTCTGAGATTGCGCTAAGATATTATTTTAGTGTGATGCTTCCTTTAATTTTGTTTATTAAATTAAATGGGGTGTTACATTTACGGTATCAGAACGGTCATTCCTTAGGTCTGTGGACTTGGATGTTCCCTTAGCTTTCTTTGTGTCTTTCTGAGTGTTCTTAGTTAAATTCTTATCTTATCAAGCCTAACTAAGTGATTTCTTGTGTGCTAGTGAACTATGGCACCTCCTCGTAGGACTCAACAATCCTCCCAGTGCGATGTACTCGATATCGCCAGGGCAATAAAAGTAATGGTGGCTGACATGATGCAGTAGAGCACGACCATGATGCAGCAACATGAAGCATCTATGCGGCGACAGGCAGCGTCACTCGAGCAGCAGCAGTTGGTGATCCAGCAGATGGAGGCTGCTAGGGTAGTTGCTGAAGATGCCCACAGGCAGCATATGGAAGCCCTCCGGCAGCTAGAAGAGAATAGGGCAGCTGCATCTGCCTTTGGTCATGAGCCACGACCTACAATTAGGGAGTGGAGCTGCAAGGACTTTTTGAAGCACCAACCAGTGAAGTTTAATGGGTAGACTAGCCCTGATGCAGTAGACCAGTAGCTGAAGGATTTAGAGCGCATATTTGACGTGAAGATGTGCCATGCTGAGAACAGGCTGGCGTTCATAGTGTACATGCTCAAAGGAAAGGCAGATAATTGGTGGATCAGTATGAAGTCCATCATGGAAGAGAAAGGTGAACTAGTTACTTGGGAGGCTTTCAGGGGGAATTTCCTCTCTGAGTACTTTCTTGATAGTGTCAGATATGCCAAGGAGGTAGAGTTCCTCCAACTCACTCAGGGAGGAAAGTCCGTAACAGAGTATGCTGAGAAGTTCAAGCACCTCAGCCGCTTCTATACACTGCCACTGGATGAAGAGTAGAGATGCCACAAGTTCGAGAATGGTCTTCGCAGCGATATTCGCTTGATGGTGGCCCCATTATCCATCAAGGATTTTGCTGCTCTAGTGGAGAAGGCCAGGGTGATAGAGAAGATGAAGAACGAGGTGGCAGGTCAGCGACCACAACAGCCTCAGAGGATGGGTGGACCATCTAGGTCCAAGCCAAGACACGAGGAGATGAGGAAGCCTTACGACAGACCTCACCATGAGTCTCAAGGGTCTAGGAGTTTTTCCCCTCAATATGGTCACGTACAGTGTTATATATGTGGAGGCCCTCATCTAAGGAGTGCTTGCCTGCGCATGGAGGGCTATCGTCGGTACAACAACTGTTGAAAGGAGGGCCACTTTGGGAAGGATTTTCCCACCCTTGCTATGGCAGCGGCACGCCCTACAGTTCAGACTCCCCACCAATACCAGCAGAGGGATAGAGGCAACAGGCCTCAGGCAACGGGTAGAGTTTACACTATGACAGGGGCAGAGGCTGCAGGCTCAGGTAACCTTGTTATGGGTTATTGTGTGATTGTTGGGATGAGATGTTGTGTATTGTATGATTCTGGAGCGATACACTCCTTTGTGTCAGATGCTTGTGTGAAACGTCTGGGTTTGCCGGTGTGTGAGCTGTAGTGTGAACTGGTAGTGTCTACTCCGACGTCGGGTTTGGACAGGACATTGTCCTTATGTGCTAGGTGTCCAGTGGAGGTAAAGGAATGCAGGTACAAAGTGAATATGATCTGCCAACCTCTACAGGAGTTGGAGGTGATCTTAGGGATGGATTGGCTTTCTACCAATCACATTCTTATAGACTGCCGAGAGAAGAAGCTGTTATTCCCTGACTTAGAGGAGCCTGAGTTGTTATCGTCCCAAGGGGTTATGAAGGAGCTACAAGATGGTGTTCAGTGTTTCATAATCCTTACACATCTAGAGGTGGAAAGAGGAGAAGAGAAGTCTATCATACAGGTGGTATAGGAATTTGAAGATGTATTTCCAGATGAAGTACCAGGGTTACCTCCCAATAGAATGGTGGAGTTCTCTATCAATCTGGTACCAGGAACCAGTCCAGTGTCGATGGCCTCATACCGTATGTCTCCAACAGAGTTGGTAGAACTGAAGAAACAGATAGAGGAGTTGTTGGGAAAGTAGTTTATCCGACCCAGCACTTCGTCTTGGGGAGCACCAGCATTGTTGGTGAAGAAGAAGGATGGGAGTTCACGTCTGTGTGTGGACTACCGACAACTGAACAAGATAACCATCAAGAACAAGTACCCCCTTTTGAGAATCGATGATTTGATGGATCAACTGCATGGATCGTCGGTGTTCTCGAAGATCGATCTAAGGTCGGGATACCATCAAATATTAGTGAAGGCGGATGATGTACAGAAGACAACCTTCAGGTCCCGATACGACCACTACGAGTACATGGTTATGCCCTTTGGTGTGACTAATGCTCTGGCTGTGTTCATGGACTACATGAACCGGATCTCTATGGTGCCCAGTTTCGTGTGTTCAGCGACCGCAAAAGTCTCAAGTACTTATTTGATCAGAAGGAGCTGAACATGAGACAGAAGAGGTGGATGGAATTCTTGAAGGATTATGATTTCGAGCTCTTGTACCATCCAAGAAAGGCGAACGTAGTGGCAGATGCTTTGAGTAGGAAGGTTGTACATACGGCTCACCTTATGATCAAGGAGGTGGAGCTACTAGAGCGGTTCAGGGATATGAAGTTGCAAGTGGAGTTGGGATCCGAGTCCATTAGGTGTAGTACCTTATCTATATCTAGTGATTTCTTGGATTCGGTTAGGGAGAGGCAATTTTTGGATGACAGCTTGAACCGGGTGCGAGAACAGCTTGGTGATAGAGGCCGTACCCCACCAAATTAAAACATATTAAATATAGTATATGAAAGTGAACCAAGTCGTCTCCCAACGACCAATATTTTCATTTAAAGCGAAATTTCCAGATTAACACAACAATAAA
>Ga0214544_1003193_pt1 | contig 34205 bp, 26 predicted proteins | sample CNSS3metaG_FD_160074 | JGI IMG/M metagenome (GOLD analysis project Ga0214544, IMG submission 160074) | Root nodule microbial communities from cowpea collected in UCLA plant growth center, Los Angeles, California, USA - CNSS3 | ecosystem: Host-associated > Plants > Roots > Nodule | place: USA...
ATATATATATATATATATATAAAAGGAGAAAAAAATAATAGTTATGAGAGGACCATGTCAAAATCTATTAAGAAAACAAAGCAAGGTAAAACGAAAAAAGGACATAATTATTTGTAAAAAAATCATATCCCAAAAAGCTATGAAGATCTCACCATCCATTATCCAAACAATAATTAACAAGTATGTCACCGCATGTGAACGTGTAACATGCATTCCTGCCATCTAGCATGGATTTCCATGGAACAATTTTATCTTTATTTTATTTATCACGTGAATAGGTACATCTTCACTTCTATATTTTGAAAGTATTTATTTATTAGTTTTGTTGATAATTACATCGAGATCATCATTTTTATTTCATTATAATTATTATCACTAAACTGTTGTTAAATTTATTATATAAAACACTTTTAGGTAACAATATCACCCAAAAGTAATATGCGAAATGTAACGGGTGGAGTAATTTTTTTTTCCTAATGCGATAAACGTAAAAGCACTTTTGGGAAAGTGATTTCATAAAGTTCAATTATTATAATACAATTGTAATAGGACAAAGTTGTGAATCACATCAGAGTGAGTATTATACTTCTTTTTTTTTTGCCTGAATAGATAAAAGCCTGCATCAGTTATTGCGTAAGAAGATTGAATAGCCAGCTGTAATTTTGTCCTTATGATTATTATGACAAAGTTTCAGACCGAATTTTAATTCTATAATTTTATTTTACAGACTTTTAAAAAATTTATATATATTTATATATTTTAAATTAATTTTATTTCTAGTTAATTATTTTATACATTTTTTTGAGTCATATACATATTTAAAAAATTAAATATTAATATTGTTGAGATAAATTTTAATATATGAATCTGATTTCATTATAAGATATAAATTTTAAGGGTATTTTAACTTTAAAAAAATCATGTTAGTTTAAAATAAGTATTCAACAATGTCAAATAAAGATAATTAAAAGGTTAAATTATACTTTTAGTCCCCATTTTTGTAGCAAAATTTGAATTTAGTCCCTCAATTATTTTTTATCTCAATCTGGTCCCTATTTTGGAAAATTTGACCCAATCAAGTCCTTTTCGTTAGGGGTGAAGTAACGGTGTTAAATGGGCTACCACGTGTCAGCTTCTGGATTTTTTGAATTTTTTTATTTTTTTATTTTTTGAATTTTTTTATTTTTATTAATTTTTTTAAAATTTTTAAAAAAATTAAAATTTTGCCACGTGTCAAGCTGACATCGTGCCATGTGAGGGACCAAATTGGGACAAATTGAGACAAAAAATAAAATAGAGGGACCAAATTGAGAATGAGAAAATGACACCTCCCAAATAGTGACACGTGGCACTGTCACTGCCACATGGCACGATGTCAGCTTGACACGTGGCAAAATTTTAATTTTTTAAAAAATTTTAAAAAAATTAATAAAAATAAAAAAAATTCAAAAAATAAAAAAATAAAAAAATTCAAAAAATCCAGAAGCTGACACGTTGCACCCCATTTAACACCGTTACTTCACCCCTAACGGAAAGGACTTGATTGGGTCAAATTTCCCAAAATAGGGACCAGATTGAGATAAAAAATAATTGAGGGACCAAATTCAAATTTTGCTACGAAAATGGGGACTAAAAGTATAATTTAACCTAATTAGAAAATACTTTCATTAAAGAAAACATTATGATAAACTTGTAATAAAGGTAAATTTTTAACAACGGTTCATGAGAAATCATTTTGAGAGTTTTGACAAACGACGATGGTTGTACAAGGAAACTATTATTAAGTGAGATTCTGGGAAAACGATGATGGTTCTTGCATGTAACTGTTCTTAAGAGTGCTACAGGAAAAAAACAAAACTTTTCCTTTCCCGCTTTGCTTTTTGTCATAGTTTTTGTAACTTTCCATTATTCTCGTTATCGCTACTCACACTTGTCCTGTTTGTTGCTGTCGTTGGAGGTCGTCTAGGTCCGGTGTCGCCATTATGACGTTTGTTCTCATTCGAGGTCATCCACTCACCCCATTCTTATTCCATTACTGCAATTTTCAGTGTGTCCTCTCTGTTGGTTTCTTGTGCTGCTACCATTGGCTCCTCTCGTTGCCGGTGAGTGTTGCTTGCGTTGCGGCCACTAGTTGCTCGCACCACAGCTGCCATTCGCATTGATTGCATTGTCATTGTTGTTCACACCATTCCGACTGTTGCAGTTCACAAGCCGTAGCTTGGACACATGTTCGCACCTAACCTTCCTTAATACTACCTCGTTGCTCAATTGGCTCTATTTGACATTTTTTTCTTTACAAATTTAAATTTGATGCCAAATCAGTTTTTAAGTGAACCATTAGAAACCAATTTTTCAAACCCTCAATACTCTCATTCAATTTTTCCCCAATTTCAAACACAATCAAACATACATACTCTCATATTTGACAAAGCTCATTCAAACAGATCTCGTCCACATAATTTACACACATCAGATCATTTCAAATATTCAAAGAAAAACATCATATAACCGGATTGCAAACTCCTAACCAAGGGACCTGTCACAAGAAGCATTGCCAAGCATATTCAAGAAAAGCTAGAGTTGTTGGGACAAATAGCCTAGATGATTTGGTGCTTGAAGATTTGATAAAGGTACACGAAGCCATTGCCTTAAAACATGTTAGAACCATGCTTACATTGATGAAAATATGGAGATTTGATATTTCAGTGTTGATCAAGCCTTGTGTGCGTGCTCCATATCTAGATTATTCATGGGGAAAACAAGCTTGAAGATTGTAGTTCATGTTGTAGACCATTTTGCATTGATTAGATGTATAGGGTCTTAGGTGTGTTTTTTAATATGTTGAAATGTTTTTCAACAGTTTAAATGATGTCTTTTCATTTGTTGAATGAGTTTTTAAATATTAAAATATTTGTTACAATAGTCTTGACTAGTACATATTCAATTGCTTGATTTATTTTGTAATCGACTGATTTCACTTAAGTTAAATGAAATCAACCAATTGATTTGAAAATCAACTTGTTGAATTTCGTACCAGTTTCACTATAAAAGTTGTATTTTTTGAAAGAGAGCTAGAAAGACCATTTTTTAGCGCGAAAACTTTATGGAATCTATGGAACTCTCTCATTTTCGTGATCATATAGTGTGCAACTGTTGAAGATTGATCTTGGATCATTCTTGTAGCTTTTGCCTGGTGTTTGAAGCTTGGAGAAGGTGGTTTTGGTAGGCAAGGTTGTGCTACCAATGACGTTTGGTCTTTCTCAAGCTTTTAGGTTGTGCCTTGTGGTTTTTCAGGTCTACAAGAGGTCTCTTGCTATGTTGGTGTGATTCTTGTGTGATTCAAGAGTCATTGTGTGGTGTTTTTGCATAGGTTGAAAGTGTAATGTTGTAAACTTTGTGAATCATTTGAAATAGTGCAAAGGTTAGGCTCAGGTTGCCTTGACCAACTAGATGTAGCTCAAGTTTGAGTGAACAAGTATAAAAAGCTTATGCATTGCTCTTTTCTCTAACCTTTCTCACTTGTGTGATATAGCATAATTTGAATCTTTGCTCATGTTTGTATAACTTATAGGAATCAATCTTGTTTGTTCTTTCATATTGTTCCTGGCTTAAATCATAAATTCTCTTTTCTATAATTTTCCTAGTTTTTCAGTCAACTGTTTTTGTGATTCAATCTGTTGATTCTATCAGTACTATATATGTTTAATGAAATCAATCGCCTATCTCTTTTTTTGATCGATTGAATGTGTCCAATCCAGGAGTATTTGCATCCATACTTGGTGGTTAATTTGATTCAATTGAAAACTATTTTATTTAAAAGTCAACATATTTTTAAATATGCCAATTCAACCCCCTCTTCTTGGCATTTCAACCATTTCAATACTTACAAGAGTCACCTATGCAAGGTGAAGCAAAACTTTTATTCTCTTGGGCCATCATGGAGCATCTAGTAGTGTAGGGCTTGGTGGACCTTATATTAAGGGTCAAGTAGTGTAGGATTTCCTTTTCTAGGTCTTGTATCATGGGCCAAGTAGTGTAGGGATTTCGGTCAAACTTTTGTCAACTAAAGTCAACATTTATATTTGACCCAATTTGCACCTAACTTAGCTAATCATGGCTGATTAAAGTTTCTAACGTAGCTTGGATGTCAAGGTGTAGGACGTCCCATATGTGGCCATGTGGCATACACCTAATAGAAAGTATTTTCCATAGGTAGTGGCTATGTGTCATATTTCTTGTGGGGAAGCTTTTTGGAAGTAGTGGCCATGTGGCACTGTAGGAGTGAGAGCTTTTCTACAAGTTAGTGGCCACATGTCCTCCTTTCAATGGATTGGATTTTTAGACATGTACCCATGTACCTTTGGTGGACAAGATGGGATTTTTAGGGTTTTGTGTCTAGAAAATTTGGAGACACCTTCTCCTATAAATAAAGGTGTGTCTCTTCATGTATTTTCACTTTGAAATATGTAATGTTATGTTGCCAAAATATTGTACCATCATACTTTTCTCATAAGTCAAGACTAGAAAATCCCATGTGGTCTCCTCTAGCCACCCTTCTCTAGAGTTGGCCCAACCTCTCAAGAGAACCATCAAATTCCTCCATCCCACCAAATCTAAACCTAACCGGGACACTTCTTCCCCATTCCCCATTGCTTTCGCGTCACACATCCACTCATAGCCTCATCTTAATACTTTAGCCCAACATAGCTTGAATAAGAGGCTATCATAACCCAATCAATATTAGCTTCCCTTGTCTCTTTTAGAGCTCTTAACTTAAAGTTGCTCTTAAGTTATATGTCTCACAAGATACTCTAAAAACATAAAGAGATCTTAGATCAATGATCTAAGCACGTCCTTAAAATAACAACAGAACAAGAAAAGATATATGACATCTTAAGATCACATGAAAAACCAACAAGTCCACATGTATCTAGATGAAACTTTGACTCCAGAATAAAGTAGAAAATGAATTTACTCTATTTGAAAAATTGATCGGTTAGATATGTTACCCTTGACACTAGGAATGCATTGGTGTGCTTGAATCTTAAAAATGATAAAAGGTGGAGTAAAAATTTTTGAGAGGACAAAGAATTTGTAGTGAAAGGTTTCTAGAGAGATAAATGTTTTATATAAAGTGAACTTGTTTCTAATAGAATTCTATTTATACTTAACTTCAATTAAGTCAAGTTTTCACTTTATTAAACCTCTTTCCTACCATTAACAATTTTCTAGGTCATCACTACAACACCAAAATGATCAATAGACATTGCTTTTTTTTGTTATAGATATTGTTTTTTAGGCACTATCTATTGGAGCGATGTCTATTAATAGAGAGTGTCTGTAAAGAAGCATTATTTATTGACAACACTTGGCGAAACAAGCACTCTCTATGTATTTTCAAAAAGACAACACTTTTTACAAAAAGTGCTCTCTATCAGTGCTTTTATAGACAACCCTTAGAACCACAAGCGTTGTTTATGTATTTTTCAAAAATACAAATGCTCTATAGATAGTGCTTGGATACACATGCGCTCTCTATGTATTCTTCATCAATAGATTTTTTTTTTCAAACATGTATTGTGTATTGATTCAATTATTTTTTTATTAGTTATTTAATTTTTGTTCATTCTTCTTATTTTAGAGTTATCTATGCATAAAATATCTATGACAGCTATAAAAATAAATCAAAAACTAACCACATGTAATTCAAAACAAGTATGCATGCATTAGTTAAGCAAGTATTTTTTTTAAAGATAGTAAACACTTATAAATAAATAAATAAAGATAGCAAACTATTGTATTGACCAAGTTCTAAATACTGGTTCAAACAATGAATATGCATCCATAAAAATATCATGGAAATAAAAAGAAAAATTCAAGTATCCAAGGAAAGATGTCACAATCTACAAATTAGAAAACTAAAATTAAAATGGATATTCAAAATCAAATATATTTCTACATGACAACAAATACTATATTCCCATGCCATCCTCATTATTAGCCACCATATATGATTTTGCCTTAATACGTGTCAGATTTCCGAGCTTTGGTTGGTCCAAATACTCTTCAACAACTCTCTCTTTCCTTTTCTCTGATCAACATCTTTCCCCAAACCAAAAAAAAAAAAATAAAAAAAAAAAAAAGCCCAAACCAATAAGAAAAAATATGTTTTTAAATTTTTAAATCACTATATTAGATACTAAAGAGAATATATAATAAAAGAGAAATAAGAAAGGATAACTAAATCCTTACTTTTATCCTTATAACAAAACCAATTAAAAAGCAAATATACTATTTGCTATAAAATAGAGGATCTCGTCAATCAACAACCATAATAAGCTTAAAAAAAATGAAGGTCTTCAACACTGACATTTAACAGAAAAAAGAAGGAAATAAACACAAAAACACATAATTGATACTTTAATACTCATAGAAATTCATTACTGAAAAAGAAATATTGATAGGAATAAAAAGTAGAATAATATTCATTGTTCCAGGTTTCCTACTAGCACTATTAGAAAAATGCAATTTAGCCACCGACGAAATTGGTGGTTAATTGGGTAAAATCGGTCGCTAGCACCCTTAGCCACCGAATTAGACATCGAAAATAAATGGTGGCGAAAACAATTAGTCACCGATTTCAAAATCAGTGGCTAAATAGCCACCGAAATTTCGGTTGCTAATCAGTCACAATAAATTTGGTCACTTTAAAGTATTGGAGACTAATTTAGCAACTGAATTTTTGGTCACTGATTCAGTCACTGATAGGGGTGTATTTTATTTAAAAAAAACTATTTTTAGTCACTAATTCAATCACAAATAAATAAATTTTTTAATTTAATTAAAATAATGTTGATGACTAAATTAATAACTAAATCGATGACTAAATTAGTGACTAAATAACTTACTAAACCAATGACTAAATTAGTTACTAAATTGATTATACTTCATATTTAATTATACTACATAACAATGAACCCGAATAATGTAATTAAAAGTAATGAAATAAAAGGCTCACGAGAACGAGTGAAAGTTCAATTTTTGAGAGCGGGAAAGTAAAATATTTTAGAGAAAAAATGTAAAAGATATTAATTACATATTTAATGTTAATTATATGTCAATTAGATATAAAAATATTAAAATTATTTATATTTTAGTAATAATTAATATTTTTATATATTTATTTTATATAAATAAATATATTTATATTTTATTTTATTTGATATATATATATATATATATATATATATATATATATAAATATTAGTTTACTTACTTTAAATTATTTAATTAAATAAATTTTATAAAATAATATTTATTTTGTTTTAATTATTATATTAAATATATTTATAAATTTATATTTATTTTGGTCGCTAAATCGGTGGCTAAAACATTACATATTAAATTATGTTTTAGTGACCCGGTTATTTATCATATTAAATATATTTTATAAAATAATATTTATTTCGGTCGCTAAATCAGTAGCTAAAACATTACATATTAAATAATGTTTTAGCGACCAAAATATTCAGTGGCTAATTTTCGTATTAAATATATTTTATAAATTAATATTTATTTTGGTCACTAAATTAGTGGTTAAAACATTACATTTAGAGACAAAAAATTTTTGATCACTAATTTGGTCGCTATAATAATTAATATTACTATAGGTTGATTCGGTCGCAAATTCGGTGGCTAATTTGCGACTACTACATTTCGGTGGCTATTTTAATCACAATTTGCAACTAAATTATTTTGGTGGCTAAATTGCATTTTTCTAGTAGTATAGAGTTTTTCTTTCTTTTTTTCATGATATAGCAAAGTTAAAAAATGATATTGTCTTAAAAACTTTTCAATTTACAGTTAATGATGCAACTCCAACCTTCTGCTTTCCCGTCCTTTTTATTGAATAACAGGTCAAATTAAAAATAATGCTAGATAGAAATCGAATCAATGAAATCAATACAGTTAAATAAGAAAAAAAATAACAAAAGATTACAAAGTGTTATGGAACTCCTATATCTACTAACATCCTACTACAATAATCTCAAACAGAGCATAGCACCATTATTTGTTATCATACCAATATAGTGTTTTTTCTTTCTGCAAATGAAGTGACAATAAGGAAATAATACTAAACTCACCAACATAGGAAACCAAGAACACAACATACTAAACTTAATTACTTCAACAACATAAAGTGTTAGATGGATAAGCAAATAAAGTTGTTTTGCAATCAAATTGATAAAAAGGAGAAGTATTGATGTAGGATTATCTTGATTCCTTTTAAGATTCATGAATATGGTGATAATTACTTAAGAAAGCCAAGTGAAAATTCTCACTAGCAAGTTATCTATATGTGAAGGTTCATTTCACAACATTTTCTCTTTAAGAACAATGTTCTGCGTACCTCAATTCAAGCTATTTCTAATCCTTTTCTTATTGACAATTTTTTCTTATATTCTTCTTTTTTATGTAAAAAATTATCTGAGTTTATCAATTTTCATATTTATCTTATTATTATTATTATTGTATATATTAGTTTTATAGTTTCATAAATAAAATTTGATTATTATCAATATTTTGAGTCAGTTTTAAACAAGTCAAATCTTACAAAATTTGAATTTATGACTTTTGATATTACAAGGAAAAATTACTCATCTTCTTGAGTATTAGAGGTTAAAGTAGATCTGATACAATAGGTCTTGATGATAATCTAAAAAAGCAAAAAGAAGAAAGAGGTGGAAATAAAGCATTTGAATGCCTTCTTATGGCCAAACAAAACAATAAGTTTTTAATGAAAAATCATGAGACCAAATTGATTATGCTTCATTCCTAGAAATGAATGCAGCAACATCCATGAAACTAAATTGGTTATGATTTGTTCCTAGAAGTGAATATAGCAACATCTAATTCATATTTTCATGGTCATAAAGGAAATTTCAAAGAGACATTTTGTCATCAGAAATGGAATAATAGTGTGAAAAAGGAAAAGAAAAAGATGAAAACAATGACAAATAATATGACAATATAATTTATCACTACGGTGGTAAAGGCCATTTAGGTCATACTTGTCTTACATCAAAGCATCCTAAACACAGGGAGAAGAACATAGAAACACAATTTGTGTTTATAAAGATGATGATTTTGATTTTGGCCATATAGATGTCACTCATCTTGATATTATTATTTTTCTTTGCTAAACTAAATGAAATGGAAGATGGAAACATTAATCACCTCATTGGTGATGGAAGTATTAAGAATTTATTTTTTATAAAATGGCAGAAGAAGTTTCTATGTGATAGTATAAAATATATTTTTATATATTATAATTTAATTAATTTAAGGTGAATTCTTTATGGTATTATTATTATATAAAATATGCATGTTTGATGTTGGTTATGTATAAGTAAAAAGAATCACTCTCGTTCAATTACATTGTTAAAATAATGCACAATTAAAATAACACATAACTAGCATACATAGGACTTCCAAGTCCTCTTAACATAACCAAGTACTTTTAACCACTTGAGATAGTACTTTTCCACATCACAATAGTCAATATTTAATGCCATAAAGACTCCCAATCGTATTTATTAATTAAATATTTATTTAATTAATTAAATTTTGTGGATCTTACATAATCTGCTACATTTGTCTTCATACCAGTCCACCAGAAGGTTGCTTTCAAATCTTTATACATCTTAGTCATACCTAGATGTATGCTAAGACGACTCTTATGCCCTTCTTCCAAGAGCGTCTTCCTCAATGCAAGTTTCCTTGGCACACAAACCCTTTTTCTGAAACGTAGGATGTCGTCTTTACCCATCCTAAAGTCTTTTCCCTTATCAGTGCCCAACCATCCAATGATCTGCTACAGCTCCTGATCATTACCCTAGAAACTCATTAGTAACTCTCAGCATATTGCACTGTACATGACCTGCACCCATGTGTAGTCCCAAGTTCATATCTCGTAACTTCTCAATCAGTTCCAATTCCTTCCTCATCGTAGCAGACATGTGAACTCTCTTTCTACATAGGGCGTCTACAACGACATTGACTTTACCAGGGTGGTATAAAAGCTCAAAGTCGTAATCTTTTAAATAATCCATCCACCTGTGTTGCCTCATGTTTAGTTCCTTTTCCTCGAACAAGTACTTTAAGCTCTTATGATCACTGAATACCTGAAACTAGGACCCATATAAATAATGCCTCCAGGGTGCAAAAGCATGTTTTATTTTTCCTAATTGAGGAGACTGAAAAATGACGGGGTCTTCACAAGTTGCCCCTATTGTGATCACAGTCTTCAATGTAACTAAATGCCTCACTTCAGGGTAAAGGATGGGGGATAGGAATATATGAATTACAAACAAAGTGATTGTCGTAGTTTGAGTTTGGGATTGATAAAGATGAACTATTTTAAGGTTGGTCAAGGTTTAGGCTTAGAGCGGGGATTTTGTAGGAGCAAAGATGGAGTTTCATGAAGAATGAATTGAAAGGGGACAACCCAAATTTAGCTTAATTGTCTTATTGAAGCTTTGAAAATTTGACACCCAAAAATAAATTGCCTCAATGTTTAAAAGCAAATCTTTGAACACACTTTTTTTATCTTTTTTTTAAAACAAACCGGTTAGCAAATCAAAATTTTCCTCTAAATTAAAACCTTCGAAAGATAACAACCAATCTTTGATCTGTGTTGACTTTATTAGGCTTGTATCGTTGCCAAGGCTAGGGGTATAGAATTAAATGATAGTAAAGGCCCAAACAACTGATGTAAGGGTTGTTTCAAACAAGGATCTTTGAAGAATGTTTCATCTAGAATTTTTTTGACTTCTTCTTGTTCACCTTTTGCTTCTCTTTTTCTTTTCTTTTCTTGATATAACTATTTCTTTTTTTTATATATTTTTGTATTGGTGAACTACCATTCAAATGAAACAAATGCAAACATTATGTCAACCCTTAGTGTGAGGGTGACCCTTGTTTAAGGTAATTTAAAAGAAATTTTTTAGAAGGCTCAAATTGGGTAGCAAAGGATAATTACTTTTGTTTTTTTTTTTGAATAAAGAAATATGGCCACACATCATTTCAAATCATGGTTATTTTTCTCAACAAAAACTTTAATTCAGAGGAAAATAATTTAGTTCATGTGACAGGATGTCCCTTGTTTTGTTCTTTTTTTCACTTTTTTCTGTCTTACTTTTGCCTAGACTGTCCATCAGAGTTTTCAACCTAGCTGATTATTCTTCATTTTTTTTTTGTGCAGAGAGTTTCTTGTAATCATTTTAAGGTATGTGTACCCTTTATGATAATCCTTCATGGAAATGAAAACAAGGTTTAGAGTGGAAGAGAGATGGAAAAGGGAGATGGATTTGAGTAATGAAATGTATTCCTTTTTTTTATAATGTTGTGATTGTGATGAATTTATTATTATATACAAGGAAATGTGAGGGTAAATGACGCAAATAGTCTCCTTTTGTGCCTTAATTTAACATAGGCTCAATAAAGTTCTATGGCAAAGTATATGTGCTCACAAGATAGTTCCCTAATACCTAAAGATCAAGGTCACTAGAGATATGACCCACTTCATGGCATTTCCCACAATAGTTGGTAAACAACAAGAAGTGGGAGTACCAATGAAGCAAACAAACTCTAGTTGGGGTTCTCATAATGACCACTTGGGAAATACATCCACCGTGATATTGCTACACAATCCCCTCTAATTCTAAGCAACTCAGGCCCGGGTATAGGGTTCCACTCATGTAATGAACAAAATGTGTGTGTGTGTGAAGGGAGAATACAATGTATACCCAAACCCACAACTGACAATTATTCCAAATACAAAAAAGAAGAAGAACATACACATAAAATTATTCTAAATATAAAAAGAGATAAAAATGCACATACCCAAAAATAAAAAAAAATGAGAAAGAAAAAATATGAAGAAAAACCACATCAATTTTGCACATCCAAATAAATGGTTTGACTCTCTAGAATCCCTAGTGGAGTAGCCATTTGTCACAACCGAACCAAAAATTAAATTTAATAAAAAACTGAGTTTGGAGTCGCCACCATAGTTTATTATGGAAAACTACGGGAAAACCAAAAAGATAAGACAAGGTCTACAAAAAACCAGACTTTGGGTCCGGGAGTCGGTTATGCGTGGGGAATGTATTAGCACCCATAACGCCTATCCTAAGATGGTACCTTTAATTAAATATGCAAAAGGATGTGGTTTTCAAAATATTTAATTTTTCCCAAAAATAGTAATAAAAGAATGTACAAAAGAAACAAAAATAATTTTTTGATATTTTAGGGCTCGACAAGGATTAATCCTCGCTCCTCGTATCTCCATGTAATAATGGAGAATCAGGGTTATGTAGTTCTTTAAGAAAATATTATTCGCAAAACTATTTGGAAAATGATTTGAATTTTTTTTTTGATATTTTTGAAAATCGTTTTATTTAAATTTTTCATATTTTTAATTATTTTAAAATTGGTATCATGCTACGCGAGCGACCGAACAAACACTAAAGATATGGAAAAAATATTTTTTGATGATTTAAAAAAAATAATAAAATTTGGAAAAAATAAATCAAAAGAAAAAAGCAACTAGTAGTGACGTACCTTCAAAACTTTTCAATATCTCCTCACATTTTCTCTTTTTTTATTTTTGCCTCATTATGGAACTAGTAGTGACAAACTGCGTATTTATATTCACATATTGGAATCCCAATGCAATCCTAGCCTTAATCGTAATGAACAATATAAGGAAGAAATTGGTCATGATAGTAACACATTATGAGAATCAAATCACAGCAAAGCAAATCAGAGCACAATATCAATTATAAATAGTAATATTGATTTTAATTATTAGAAGAGATATTGCTTCTAATTATTATAATCATATCACTATTTTCTCTACCAGGAACAAAGGGATAGAAAAACGAAACAAAGAGTGAGGACGAAAATATGTTGAGTTGTTGGGCTCATGAGGAGGGGTGTGGTAATTAAAAACAAATTGGGCTCTTCCTTCTTCTTTTTTTCTTCTTTTTTTATGTCTCTTTTTTTTTACTAAATTTAAAGTTTGAAAGTCTTTGAAAAAAAAAATTATTTCACCCTTTTTTATTCTCCATTAACTAAAAAACATTTTATTTTTAATTTTTTTTCGAAAATAAATTTATTCACCCAAACGAAATTGAGTGTTGACACATATCTTCACATCTTCTTTGGCCTCTAAAAAGAGCATATGAAGCCCATTAAGGCTATTGGCTTGTGTGGATCTAGACCCTATTGAATCTTCTTCATCATACTTCTTGTGACTGAGCCTTTGGATGGACTTGGTCCTAGACTGGAGCTTGGGCCTTGAAGTTGGCCTGGGCGTGATTCATCACAAGAATAATTACAAGGCCCTAAATAATTTAATTCATTTTTGCATCACTAAACTCAAAAACCAACCCCACACTTTAACAACCTTATAAATTATAATCCAAACACATTAATACCTTTGGGGTAAACAATCAGAAAAATAAAATGTTAGAATAGATGAGACTAAAACTCACAAACAAGAGGGGGTGAACTGATTGTGACAAAAATTTAGTCCTTTTTGGTTCAAAAATATCTTTCAAAACCTTCTTTAATCAATTGATAAAAAATAATGTGATGCTTAGTTTATGAACCTTTAATCGTTGAGTGTTTGTAAGCAAGATAAGGAAAGAGACAAGAGACAATGAGTTTTACAAGAAGTATAAGTACTCCTCAATAATTCTAAACCCTAAGATATCAAGACCTTGATAACCCTATGATGAATTACTTCCTAATGCAATGCTACATAGTGATACAGAATTGAAAATCAATTAAGACAAGCTAAGGAACGAATACACCAGTAAAGAATGCTCCAAGAACTCTTTGATATCCTTGCACACTTTTAAAATTGTGAAAATTTGGGGTGATTCAATTCAGAGAGACGTTGGACTCTTAAAACTGTTTTTTGTCGCAATTAATTGATTACACCATTTTAATATAGTCGATTAATTCGATACTGAATTCAATGCTCATTGAGCAAACTTACATAGTTGATTACATTAGTAGCTCTAATTGATTAATATGACAGTTTTATAAGAGTTTAGTATTCCTTTCGTGCCAAGGATACTTCTAATCAATTTTGTTGTGATTAATATGGTATTAAGACATCAAGCTTGGCTCAAAACATCTTTACACTCAATCCCACAATGATTTTAACAATGACACTACTACATGTGATTATCTTCTCTTAGGCATCATCAAAACTAGATTCTTTAAGCTTTAAAGCCCTTCTTCGCTCTGTTCCTTTGAATAACACAAACATCCAAGGGCTTAAACTACTTATAAATTTTGGTTGTATACCCATTCATATTCAAATATTACCAACATCACTGAACAACAATACTCAGGTAAAAGAAGAAGATCTAGTTATCTCCCCTTACTTGACAATGTACAAGTTTTCTTGGATTCCATAATGTCTTATTCCTAAACTTTTATATGTCAGATTCAAACCCCCTCAAGTGCTCTACCCTTCCCTTCAATGTGTGCACCAGAAACACATTTGATTCTGACAAAATAAGTATGTTGCACACATACTCTAAGCCACATACTTTTCTTTTTCTTTTCTCTCCTCCCCCAAAGCTTTTCTATGATGGCTTAATAAACTATATGTGCAACCCTAACACCAAAGTGTCTAAGTTCACTCCTTAATTCATCACGCTATATTTGACCAAGTTGACCAAAGCCCATTTAAATTCACGTTGATTTCCCTTTGATTCATACTCCCAATTCTCGTTGAAGCTTCTCATAAGCAACTAAATATCCATTTAATCACTCAAGAATGTCAAAAAGACTGTTTAGATCACAATTCTTTAAACTTTAAATTTTAATGCAAGAGAGAAAGGTTAGAGAAAAGAGCAATGCACAAGATTTTTATACTGGTTCACTCAAACCTGAGCTATATCCAGTTTGTTAATGCAACCCGAGCCTGACTTTGCACTATTTCAAAAGATTTTCAAATTTTACACCCTTACACTTTCAAAATATGCAAAAACACACACAAAAGACTTTTGAATCACACAAGAATAAAACTAGCACAACAAGACACCTCTTGCAGACTTGGAAAACAACAAGGCACAACCACAAAGGTTGAGAAAGATTAAACCTTAGAGGTAGCACGACCTTGCCTACCACGACCACCTTCTCCAGGCTTCAAACACCAAGCAAAATTGTCCAAGAATTGATCCAAGATCAATCTTCACCAGCTGCAATTTGTATGATCACGAAACAGAGAGAATTCCCAGGTTTCTAGAATGATTTCGCGCTAAAAAATGGTCTTGCTACTTCTCTTTCAAAAAATACAGCACTTATAGTCAAACTGTTACAAAATTCAACATGTTGATTTTCAAATCAATCAGTTGATTTCACTTAACTTAAGTGAAATTAGTCGATTAAAAAGTAAATCAATTAATTGAATAAGTCACAGTTAAGACTACTACAACTAACCTTGTAACCTGTTAAAAATCCATTCAATAGATTAAAAGACACCATTTAACCTGTTGAGAAATATTTCAACAAATTAAAAGACATAATTTAGACCCTATACATTTAATTAATACTAAATGGTCTACAATATGAATTACAATCTTCAAGCTTGTTTTCCCCATGATTGATCCATATAGAGGGCATGCATATAAGGCTTGATCAACTCGAGTAACATCAAATCTCCATATCTTCATTAATGTAAGCATGGTTCCAAGGCAATGGCTTCAAGTTCCTTCATCAAAGCTTCATCAAAGCTTCAAGTAACACATCATCCAAGCTACGCTTGTCAACACATTTGATTAGAGCTAATTTAAGAGTAGTAGGAGGGATGGAAACAATAGATAAAAGGGTGCAAGAGTAGGTTTTAACTGACCCATTTGAAAGAACGAGAGTGTGTAAGTAATATAAGGGGTACAATAGTGATTTTTTCGGAATTTACTGCTTTTATTTTTATTTGAAGGCGTTTTGTAATTTTAATAATTTTTTTCTCACATCTTGAATGAGCTTAATCTTAACTTCAACTAGAAGACGGTGGACAATTTATGACAACCTTTCATCCCAACGAGCCGAGGACTCAAAGTTGGATGGTTGTGTATCATTCCAGTTGATTGAGACCTGACCCGATACTCAAAGATGGATATTAAACATCTAAAAGTCGACTTAAAGTCTTTGGACCTAGGGATTGGGCCTAAATTCTTTCTATATGTTGTTTATCTTTGTAATATTTTGTGAGATCTCCAATGGGCTGATCTATTGAAGTATGAAGTCTAGAGAAGAAGATCTCCAATAAGCTGAGTTATTGAAAGAATAAAGTCTAAAGATAAAAATTTCCAATGGACCGAGTTGTGAAGGAATCAGACATAAATTTTTAATAAACCTCATATGACATGAGTGAGTCCTATCTAGTTAATTTTGTAACCCATATACGATAGTTAGTATAGTATAAGCCTATATTTGAAAAGATTATTATTGTTATTATTATTTAAAATAGTTATTATGATTTTAGTAGTTGATATTTTAGAAGATATTATGAAAATATTACCTGATAGATATCTTTAATATTATCTTTAATATTGTAATCAATTTGACTTTAAAGAAAATCCTAACTCTCATAAAAACGAAACTATTTAAACCTGAATATGTTATTTGTCCAAATTAAAATATTTCTTTATTTTTTCTTTCTATTTAACTACTCCGTACCTTTATCAAAACATTAATCTTCACTGGGTTTTCTTAATAAACTCAACACTATATTTAAAAAACATAAAACAACCGACTGAACCTAGATCACGTGCGCTATGAATTATTGAATCAGACTTTAAGTGATTAAAATGAATGGAACACACTAGACCGAAAAAAGATAAATTAAGCAAACAGTTGTAATTGACGAAAGGAATTAGTCCAAAATTGAAATCCCCGAATACAGTTTAAACACAGAGTGTAATCACTAAACCACTTACTCCTAGATGTCACATCACCGCATGGAGTTATACGCATCAGTGACAACAAACCAGAAACAAGTTGACTACATGACTTAAAAAAAATTAACGGATTATTATTCGGTGACTAACACTCTAAACGATGGAATTGAAAACAGAATTTTAAAGTATTATGCACTCATGCACAAGATATAGAACAAATTAGCATGCATTAATTAACAAACTATTCGGTGGAAATGTAACTTGCTGTTAACTGGGTCGGATAGCACGGTCACAGCTCCTAAATTTTTTTTCTTCTATATATATATATATATATATATTAAATTAATATATATATTTTTAATTTTAATGTATTTTATACGTTAATACCTTTAAAAATTTAACACATTTATTTTAGATTTTGACTATGTTTTTAGTATTTGAATTTTACATGAAACTAAAATTTATCTGTTTAAAAATTAATACATTTTTATTCTTAAATTTTAAAAATAAATGGATATAATTTTTTTAATTCAATTACATTAATTTTTTATAAAATGACAAACATATTTATAATATCATTTAAATTGTTTATACTATCTAATAGGTTTTCGTTTTGATATTTGTTAGTAAATATGTTTGACACATAAAACTATAAATTAATATACCTGACTTAAAATACTATATTTATTTATTTGGTAAAATTTGCAAATTGAAATGTATCTGAGTATTGTTATATCAAGGTATTCAATATTCACTTTTATGAGAGAGATATTTTATTTGATTGCAACATTGGCTTTAATAAGCCTTTACACATAATGAAACTTCTTAACAGTTACAACAATACCATTGAAATAGGAAAATGCAAATATGCCTGCCACTAAACTAGGAGAAAAATATGCAACTAAATAAAAGATTCATCTCCCGACATAATAGGAGATTTATTCGAAACATTAAATAACACTCCCTCCCTTAAGCTAAATACAATACTGTATTTTAGCTTATTTCACTGACTTTCACAACTCCAAGCATGTGGCGAAGTCGTTCGATCTGCTCCTGTTTGAATGCCTTGGTCATTATGTCAGCTAATTGTTCTTTAGTGCAACAATAACTAAGGCAAACAACTTGTTCTTTAACTAAGTCTCTAAGAAAATGAAATCTTATTGCAATGTGTTTACTCCTCCTATGGAAGACAAGGTTCTTGGACAATTGAATTGTTGAATTGTTGTCACATAGGATTTTGCTGCTTCCCTTTCTTCTGATCCAAGGTGTTCTAAAATTCTACGAAGCCAAATACATTAACATGCGCAAAATGCTACTACAATAATATACTCTACCTCAATTGTAGAAAAGCTCACTACGGGTTATTTTTTTAGGCCCATGAAACAGCTCTAGTTCCTATTAGGAAGACAGAACCATAAGTGCTTCTTCTATCATCTAAATCTCCTGCATAATTGTTGTCGCTATAGGCTGTAAGACCAGTCTTTCCTTCCTGTTGGTAGAAAATGCCGTATTCGATAGTCCATTTAAGATATCTCAAAATTCTCTTTACTGCAACCCAATGAGATTCCTTTGGATTTGCCATATATCTACTTATAAGGCTTACCCCATACATTAAATCTGGCTGAGTGACTATGAGATACATGAGACTACCAATTACTTGTTTGAACTTTGTGGCATCTACTGGAGTCCTTTCCTCTTCTCTAGATAGTATTGTTCCTGGTACAATAGGATTCCTTACATAATTGCTTTCTGTCATATTGAGTCGTGCCAAGATCTCTCGGGCATACCGTATTTGACAAATAAATATTCCTGCATTACTTTGTACAACTTCTATTCCAAGAAAGTATTTCATCTTGCCAAGATCAATCATATCAAATTCCATCTTCATTGAGCTTTTGAATTCTTCGCACATGTATTTGCTGTTTCCAGTAAGAGCATATCATTAACATAAAGACTGACTATTAAAATATTACCTTGACTTGTTTTTGTGAACAAGGTGTGTTCACTAGAGCATCAGTTGAATTTTTATTTGGCAAAGTAGGTTTCAATTTTACTGTACCAAGCTTATGGAGCCTGTTTGAGGCCATATAGAGCCTTCTGAAGTCGATATACTTGAGTTTCTCTGCCTTTCTAAATGAAACCCATAGGTTGTTGAACATATATCTCTTCTTGGAGATCACCATGTAGTAATGCACTCTTTACATCAAGTTGAAATACATCCCATGCACTTTGAGCAGCTAGTGCTAACAACATTCTTATTGTATCAAGTCTTGCAACAGGTGCAAAAACCTCAGTATAATTTATGCCATACCTTTGCGAATATCCTTTTACCATCAATCTAGCTTTGTATTTTTCTACTTGACCATTTTCATTGAATTTGGTTTTAAAAACCCATTTAATTTTGACGGGTATAACTCCTGTTGGTGGATCTACAAGCTGCCATGTGTTGTTTTTTCTGATAGCTTCCATTTCAACTTTCATTGCCTCTCTCCAATGTTAACTCGCCCAGGCCTCTTCAAAGGTTTGAGGATCTGCAGAATCAATAATCATCATTGCCAACAACCTTTCATCCTCTTCCACTAGCATATTTGTTTCATAATCAGTCATCCATAGAGGAAGTTTTCGGATTCTTGTTGCCCTCCCTGAAGCTGCTGATTCAGTTTCAATGTGTTCTAAGATTGACTTTGATGCGCTTTGATTCCCATAAGTGCAAATTGTTGTGTCTTGTGGTGCTTGTTCATGTTCATCTTCTTGGGTCACTCTTTCTTCCCAGTCCAGAGTATCTGCCTTATTCTTCTCTTAATCATCAGACCAGTTCCAGCTTTTCTCTTCCTCAAACACAATGTCCCTGCTAACTATAACCTCTTTTGAAATAGGATTAAACAATTTATACGCTTTAGATTCGTCACTTACCCCCAAGAGAACGCACTTTTGACTTTTGTCGTCCAACTTTCTTCTAGTTTGATCCGGAACATGAGCATGTGCAATACAATCGAACGTTTGAAAATAATCAACACATGGTTTCGAACCACTTCATACCTCTTCTGGTGTTTGATGGTCTATGGCAAATGTGGGACTCTTATTTTGAACATACACACACCATTGTACTGCTTCGGGGCCAGAGAGGTTTTGGAACTTGTTTTTCATGTAATATAACAAGTACAATATTCATAATGGTACGATTCTTCCATTCAGTAATTCCATTCTGCCGTGGAGTGTAAGCAGCAGTCACTTGTTTGGATATACCTTCCTGAGTGCAGAAATCAGAAAACTCCTTCGAGGTGAATTCTCCACCTCTATCAGTCCTATGGCAGGTGATAAAGGTACCAGCTTCTTTCTCCACCCTGATTTTAAAGCTCTTGAAAGTGGGAAGTGCTTCGGATTTTTCATGCAAAAAATAGACCTAAGTCTTTCGTGAATAATCATCAATGAAATTTATTACGCATGGGACCAAAAATATCCGCATGAATCAACTGGAGCTTTGATGAGGCTCGCCAAGTGCTTTGCTCGGAAAACATGTCTCTATGCTGTTTTCCCACTAGGCATGTGGTGCAGATTTCCTTGGGTGGTTTCAAGGATGGTAGACCAATTACCATTTGCTTATTTGCAAGTGTATAGAGACCTTTGAAATTAAGGTGTGCAAATCGCCTGTGCCACAAGTGAGTTTTTGTTTTTGAGACCTCTGCAGTTTGAAGGCAACGGGGTTGTAGTGAAGCTGTCAAATGAAACATCCTGTTTCCCTTCATTTTGGTCTGTAAGATGCGTCCATGCTTTGGATGAAATACTTTTCACATACCATTTTGAATTAAAATAGAAAAACCTTTCTCTTATAATTGTCCAAGGCTTAAGAGATTAGTCTTAAGTTTAGGTACGTAATAGACATCTAATATGACATAAGATGTGCCATTAATCTCAATGCTAACACTCCTTTTTCAATTGACAGCCAGAGTTGAGTCATTACCAAGTCTGACTGTTTTGTTGACTCCATCTTCTTCCATAAGCAACCACTAGAAATTCTTCCTCCGCCTTTGCTGTTGTTTCAGATGACGCATAATAAGCCCTTTTTCCAACCTCTGGACATTCATATTGATAGTGTCCTAACTTGTGACAATGAAAACACACAATGAGTGCTATATTTAACGTAAATCTCCCACGTCCTCTTCCACGTCCATGCATGCTTCTTCTGCAGCCTCAACCAGCTACGGGTTTATCAACATGGACAACCTTTAGCACCTGTTCATCAAGTTGTGCATTTTGCATCCTTTGTTCATGGACAAGTAAGCTGCCATGAAGCTCGTCTAGGCTGAGAGTACTCAAATCATTGGATTCTTCAATCGAACATACAACATAGTTGAATTTCGGGGTCAAAGATATGAGAATTTTGCTTACCACCATGCTTGCTTTTATCTCTTCACCAATTGATTTCATCCTATTGACAATACCTAGTGTGCGTCCCACATAGGTATCCAATTTCTCACCTTCTTTCATTCCCAGCAGTTCAAACTCTTGACACAAAGCTTGAAGTTGAGAACGCTTAACCCTTGTGGACCCCTGATATTTCTACTGCATGGATTTCCATATGTCATGTGATGAGCTCTTGTCCAATATTGTTTCAAGAATCTCCCTATCAATTGCTTGAAACAAATAATTCTTCACCTTCAAATCCTTAAGGTTGGCTTCAGATACACTTCTCCTATATGCTTTTGTTGGTGCAGCACCAAGCGTTGGAATTCCTTCCTCTACGAGTGACCACAATTGTAACATCCCGACAGGATATTACGGGTTTAAATAATAAAATAAAATAAGAAAACAAAAACTCATTAATTATGAATCCATTTCCCAAAAATGCGGAAAATTTTAAAACTTTATTTACTTCAATAATAATTCCAAAATCCTTGAATATAATTACTATTACCATTAACAAATAGTCTAATAATATTAATAAAGACAATGTAAAAACTCTGAGAAAATTTCCCCAAGACTAGCCCCGCTCCGGCTCTATGCCTCACCAGATCCACCTGCAACACCATCTGTTGACGTATACCGCGTATATGATCATCGCCAAACACAAGCAGATAGGGTGAGCTAACAGAATAAACATATAAATATAAACACATTTATATATATCACACAAACACACCAAAGGAAATCCATCCTTTGATATAACATCACATGGCCACCACCATGTTATTCGTGTTCTACATCTTCTAGTGAATACCTCAAGGTGTCTTGCAGCCATACCTATCGGCCACAACCGATAGAGCACGTGTAGGAATCCATGCTACGGATCATACACCGTAACGCCAGGTGGAATTCCCATATACGAACATAATTCGTAATGTCCCAAGACTACTAAATTCGTCAGTCAACTATTGAGGAGGGCAATCTATCTGGACCCATCCGTACTGGCCACAACCAGCACACTCACACTAGTAACACTCACCAACCAGAGCTCAACTCAAGGGTTCCTCGTGTTCATCCGCCATCACGAGCTCAACTCGAGGGATGCCATTCCGAGCTCAACTCGAGGAATGCCACGTGCTTAACCCCTATCTCGAGCTCAACTCAAGGGATACGTTCCGAGCTCAACTCAAGGAACACCAACAAGCCGACCTTTAAGATATCGTAGAAGCCTTGTAGATCACGCACATCATAGCAAGCATAACACCAATCTGCTGCAACAAAATCGCCTGGCGGGGGACACGTACCGCCAGGCGTTGAGCTCCTTAGTCTTCACTACCACTGCAACTATCGCCTGGCGGGACTTCCTCTGCCACCAAGCGCCATGTGCCTTGGTATTTACTGAACTGCAGATTCTTCTTGGCGCACCCCTGTTTATCGTTAGGCACCACCGCGATCCAGAACCCCCTGTTTCTACATTGTCGCCTGGCGGGTCGATCACTACCGCCAGGCGCTACACCAGTACTTGCGTAGTACTGGTTTTAGTTTAGGTTCAAGCACACTTCACACAGGTTGCTCTCATTTGCTCTCATTCTAGAGTACCCCTAATTAAAGGCATTGCCATCTATAATTTTCCAGGCCTTATAGCACCTCACATGTGCATTCATCCCCTAGTCATATAGACCATCCCAAGCATGCTCAAACAAAATATAAGCAGCAACACTCTAACAATTTTAAACACATGATCTTATGCACCAATGCAATTTTATATTGACACCCATGCCTTCACCAGACCAATTCTCCATATGTGACTAACCCAAAGGCACATTCGAATTGATAGAGACTTACCACATAACCCAATCATGCTTCATTAGAAGTTACTTGAACTTATTAAGAGCTTATTCATGGCTTTGAATGCCCGCCAGGCAGTTCCTGGAAATTTTCCAGAACTCAGAAATTCAACATAATAGGCACAAATTGATAAGTATAAAGTTTATTCCTCATGCAATTAAACTTAAAACACATAAGTAGTGTTTCTAGCTCCCCTAACCTGGTTTCCTTAGCTTATTTTTTTGACTTGTCGTGAGTTCCCTCTTGATCACCAATAATGTTCCTTTGACTCTACTTCAATGCAGCTCCTTGCTTCCCTCAATTCTCACCTTACACTCTAAATTTTTGTATACCTAAGGTTATGCATTAATAACAGTCCCTAAAAGACTCTTTCTTTCTCTTGATTGGTTACTAATTCTGGTCTTAATGAGAGGTAAATGGTATAAAACGAAAATACCATTAAACTTGAGTTTAATTGCCATTCATTGGAAATTCTATGATGGTTTTCTAGCCCCCTTGGCTGCTAGGGTTTACTTGCCCTTTCACCTTCATGCCAAAGGAAATTTTGGCAAAAAGAAAGTTTAATTTGGGTTCATCAAGGTTCGAACCCATACCATGCCAAATGTCAAATCAATGCATAACCATTCAACCAGTTCATGTTTTATGATAATTTATATAATTCTATGATTATATTATCACTTATCATGATCCACCACATATTTAAAATAATAATAAATTAAATAGCACATAAATGGCATACATAAGACTTCAACCCAAGTTCCATCACATAAACAAGGACTCTCAACCATTTGAGCTAGTACTTTTCCACATCATTGCAATCTGTAAGACCCGAGAAATTTAAATAATTAATTAAATAATTATTTAATAAATGCGGGTAGTAGGAGCCTTTAAGGAATTTAATGCGGATTGCTATGACGTGGAAAAGTGCTAGCTTAAGTGGTTGAGAGTACTTTATTGTGGGAGAGGACTTGGGTTCAAGTCCCTATGTATGTCGTTTGTGTGTTATTTAATTATTATTGTTTTTAATGATAATATGCTAGAACATGTTGAGGGATAATATAATCATAGAATTATATTAATCATCATGAAACATGAATTGGTTAAATGGTTGTGCTTTGATTTGATAATTGGTTTGATGTGGGTCCGAACCTTAGTGAACCCCAAACTAAACTCTCTTTTTGTCAAAATTTACTTTGGCATGAAGGTGAAAGGACATCGAAAGTTGAGAGTTTGTTCAGGATTGAGTGAGGAAAGGAGCTACATAGAGATAAAATCAAAGGAGGATTATTGGTGATCAAGGGGGAACTCACAACAATTCCAAAATAAGCTAAGGAAACCAGGTTAGGGGAGTTGTAGTCTGCTATTTTTGTATTCGTTTTGTTAATGATATGGAATATATGATGAATTGGATGTCCTTAATTTAGTTATTTTGTGTGATTCTGCATTTCTGAACCCCAAACTAAACTCTCTTTTTGTCAAAATTTACTTTGGCATGAAGGTGAAAGGGCATCGAAAGTTGAGAGTTTGTTGAGGATTGAGTGAGGAAAGGAGCTACATAGAGATAGAATCAAAGGAGGATTATTGGTGATCAAGGGGGAACTCACAACAATTCCAAAATAAGCTAAGGAAACCAGGTTAGGGGAGCTGTACTCCGCTATTTTTGTATTCGTTTTGTTAATGATATGCAATATATGATGAATTGGATGTCCTTAATCTAGTTATTTTGTGTGATTCTGAATTTCTGGAATTTTTCCAGAAACCGCTTGGCGGGTGATGAATCACCACCAGGCGACACTTCATTTTGTTTGGGTTTTGAGGTTCATGCAGAGGGACTGCCTGGCGGCACACCCCCGGCCGCCAGGCGACGCAAGTGGATTTACCTTGATTTTTATGTTTTTCTTGTTCTTGACGGATTATGATTAGAGGGAAATCTAGTCCTAACTATTTGTTAATGATTTAATGTCATATGTTGACAAGATCACATGTATTGGGAAAATTAAATTGGGAAGAAATCACATGAACATGGTTAGGGATTGGAAAATTGGGAATTTCGTGACAATGGTAAATAATGCGCGAATTGCAATGATTCAATGTGGATTTAAGATTTAACTTGATTATCAATAATAAAATGAAGGCTAGTCAATTGAAATAGGGTAGTTGATGAAGGAACGTGTTTTTGGACAACATGGGAATTTGGGAATTTAGTTTGCGCAGTGCAAGAAGGAGTTCTGGAAATTCCAGAAAGCTATGATCCGCCTGGCGGTGAGCTGTGTATCGCCAGGCGACGTGACAGTAAGAGTGGTTGAGATTCATAGGTGCGAGTGGGATGTCTGGGTTCCTGGAACTGCAGGAACCGCCTAGCGGCATCCAATTGGCCGCCAGGCGCCATATCAGATATGTGAGGGGTGATCTGATTCATGAAAAACGTTATTTTTCGTACTTTTCACGCATCAGGGACCGCCCGGCAGTAGTACAGTCCCGCCAGGCGCCACCTTCCACTTCTAGGCGCCACCATTTTTTCTAGTTTGCGCAGTTTTCGTAAAACTGCATTTCCTGGTTCGGTAACCGTATGATTAAGGTGAAATTTTGACAGGTGGTCCATAACATGTGGTTCTTCACTTTGAATGGTGGAGATTTGATTTGAAGGTTAGTAGCTAGAGATATACGTTACGCAATATTGCTAATTTTGGAGTCTTTAAAATGCATGAATAACCTCTTAATAATTACTAGTAACTTCTAATGGTAAGTCTCTATCAATTTGAATGTTCCATTGGATTAGTCACATGTGGAGAATTGGTTTGGTGAAGCCATGGGTGTCAATATTAACTTGCATTGGTGCATAAGATCATGTGCTTAAAATTGTTAGAGTGTTGCGGCTTATATTTTGTTTAAGCATGCTTGGGATGGTCTATATGACTAGGGGATTAATGCACATGTGAGATGCTATAAGGCCTGTAATATTATAGATGGCAATGTTTTTCATTAGAGGTACTCTAGAATGAGAGCAAATGAGAGCAACCTGTGCGAAGTGAGCTTGAACTAAAACCAGTAATGTGCAAGTACTGGTGTAGCGTTTGGCAGTAGAGGAAGTCCCGCTAGGCGATAGTTGTAGTGGTAGTGAAGGCTAAGGCGCTTAGCGCCTGGCGGTACGTGTTCCCCACCAGGCAATTTGGAAGCGGCAGCACCTGTGGTGGAGCTCCAAAGGTGCATGAAGAGCTCCATGTGCAGCGGAAATAGATGAAGGAATGGAGGCAAGTTGGAAGGCACTTGCAAGCAATGGGAGGTGAAAGAGGTGATAGGATTTCCTAATCTATGCTAGCCTAAGGAAGGTGGCTAGAGGTAGAGAGAGGAAATCTCTAGAAAGTGGTGACTCTCAAAGGCAATAGAGGGAGGAGTGCTCTCAACTCAAGTTGCATCTATTGCATAAAATTTCAAGAGTGTCTACAAATGAGTGAAATTTTGGCTTTTATATGAAGCCATTTACACATGAGAAAGGAGAGCCATTGGATGGAGTGGACCTTGATCTTGGCCCTTAGATCAAGCTAGGAGAAGGAGATAAGATCATGCCCCTTGGATCTTGGCTTGAAGAACAAGAAGGATTCTTAGCCTTTAGATGTGATGACCAACTTTAGTCAAACTATGAAGCAAAGGAGCCTCCTTGTCTTGAAAATCTTGGCCATGTATGAAGAGAATTGGGCCGAGCCCAATTTTAACCCATCCTATGTTCCTTTCATGTCTTATGTATTATTGGAAAGCAAAGCCCAAACAATGGCCCAATTTAAATCTACACTACTAGATTTACATGTACTTCTTCAAGTCTTTGTGATCTCTTTGGCCCATGTAAAGAATGTGAGAAGCCCATTGATTTTGTGATCATCTAATGGGAGGCCCTTTTGAATCTTTTTCATCATTGATCTTGTAATTGGGTCTTTTAATGGGCTTGGGCTTGAAGGTGCAATTGGGCTTGGTGGGGTCACATCAAATGCTTAAGATAGTTATTGTAAAAATAATACTCAAGTAGTGTCGGTTTTATTTATTTTTATCTTACTTTCACTTTTGCAGTTAGACCACCATAATGTGCTTTATAAGTCATGTCACAAAACATTGTCAATATACATTACAAAAGTAATCGATATTACTCACGCTTAAAATCTATCCGTTACCAATAAAATTTTAATTTTTTGAACATTGATTGAATTTGTTGTTTAATGGTGGTTAAACCACCACTATTTCTTTTTCCCTAGTTAGCTCACTGCCATAAAATTCAGCGTCATAAAGGATAATAACATCAATTTGATATAACCATCAAAATAACTGTCACTAAAATTATTAACATCGGTTTGAACTGTCTTAGTGGAGCCACGTGCATGAAGGTGAAGAAGAGAACTCCATGGATGAGTGATGGTTAGCGGAAGCTAGGTGAAGGATGAAGGTTGATATCAACAATGGAGTGAAAGGTGAGAAATGGATTCTATCTTAGAGAAGATAGAGGAAGGTGGCTAGAGGAGACATTTCAATCCTCTAGCTCAATTGACTCTCAAAAGGCAATAGGAGTGGAGTTTTCTCAACACTAAACATCTATTACTTAAAAGTTCAAGAGTGATTACAATATCCTAAAATTTAGACTTTTATACGAAAGCAAATACACATAAGCACTCTTAGCCCTTAGATGAGAAAGGCATTCAATCTTGGCCATGGAAGATAGCTTGGAGAAGGAGCAATGCTCACGCCCATTGGATGATACCTTGGAAAAGGAGGAAGCATTCCAAGCCCTTGGATGTATTGGATCTGTAAGGTGTAAGAAGGAATGTTAACTTCCACTTAGTCCACCTTGGACCTTTGGTAGCTCACGACCAAATCTCCTATTGGGCTTAGTCAAGCCCAATTGTAGCAATTCAACTACACATTGTTTGACTTATTATTCTAGAAAACAAGACCTAAATAATGGGTCAATCTTATTGCTATTCTACTGCTCTTTGATATACCTCTTCAAATCTTCACATCTTCTTTAGCCCATGTGAAGAGTGTGAGAAGCCCATGTGGGTTTGGGCCATCTTGGATGAAGCCCAATTGGATTCTTGAGCATGCCCCTTGTTCTTGGGCCTTTTGTTGGGCTTGGACTTGAAGGTGTACCTTGGCTTGATGTTGGGCTTGTTGGGGTCACATCATCCCCTCCCCCTTAAAGAGGATTTTCCCTCAAATCCTAGTGGTTATCCTCATTATCAATAGTACTTGTAAAAGGAACTAAGTCAGTAATGTTAAAAGTTGGATGCACAACATATTTAGTAGGAAGATCTAATTGATAAACATTATTGTTGATCTTCTTAATAACTTGGAATGGACCATCACCACGAAGACTAAGTTTGGATTTTCGCAATTGAGGGAATATTTCCTTCCTTAGGTGTAGCCAAACTAAGTCTCTTTCATTAAAGGGCGGAACTCTCTTGCCTTTGTTTTTAGAATGGACAATTTTGTCCATTTGGGCTTGAATTTGACCTTTAACCTTCTCATGTAAATCCTTTATAAATTTAGACTTAGAAACCCCTTCTTTATGAACAAAGTCAAAAGCAATTGGAAGAGGCAATAAGTCTAATGGTGTAAAAGGGTTAAAGCCATAAACAACCTCAAAAGGGGGGAGTTTGGTGGTGCTATGGACCACTCGATTGTATGCGAACTCAATATGGGGAAGACACTCATCCCAAGATCTATGGTTCCCCTTAAGCACAACCCTAAGCAAAGTGGATAGGGATCTATTAACTACCTCTATTTACCCATCAGTTTGTGGATGACAAGAAGTAGAAAAAGAAAGTTTGGTTCCAAGCCTAGATCATAAGGTCCTCCAAAAATGGCAAAGGAACTTGGTATCCCTATCAGACACAATGGTTTTGGGTAAGCCATGGAGACGAACCACTTCTCTAAAGAACAACTTTGCTATGTGGCTTGCATAATCTACTTTGTGGCATGGAATAAAATGAGCCAGTTTAGAAAAACGGTTCACAACCACAAAAATAGAACCAACACCCCTAGAAGTCTTGGGAAGCCCTAGAACAAAGTCCATGATTATATCCTCCCAAGGGGCGGAAGCCACTAGCAAAGGAGTATACGTCCCGACAGGTATTGTGCTAGACTTAGCATGCAGACAACTCAAACAACTAGTGCAATATTTTTGGATTTCCTTTTTCATGTGGGGCCAAATAAATTTCTCTCTAAGCATAACCAAAGTTTTGGCGACCCCGAAATGACCCATAAGTCCCCCCTCATGCATATCTTTAACAAGAAGTTTGCGATGAGAACTAATAGGAATGCATAGGAGACCTTCTTTAAAAAGATATCCATTGGATACATAGAAGCCACCTTAGGACTTATTTTGACAATTTGAAAAAATATTAGCAAAGAAGGGATCTTGATTGTACAATTCACAAATGTTGTCAAAGCCAAGAATTTGAGATCCAAGTTTGGCTAAAAGAGTGTATCTTCTAGAAAGAGCATCAGCCACAACATTGGTCTTACTTTTCTTATATTTGATGACATAAGGGAATTGTTCTAAGTATTCAACCCACTTTGCATGCCTCTTATTGAGTTTGTTCTGGCTCTTTAAATACTTGATAGTTTCATGATCAGTGTAATGATAAAATCATTGGACACAAGATAGTGTTCCCAAGTATGAAAAGTTCGGATAAGAGCATATAACTCTTTGTCATATAGGTAGTGTAATTACGAGAAGGACCATTAAGTTTTTCACTAAAATAAGCAATAGGATGGCCTTCTTGTAACAAAATCGCACCTACTCCAACCCCAGAAGCATCATACTCGAGCTCAAAAGTTTTATCAAAATTTAGTAGAGCAAGAATGGGAGCTTGGATGAGTTTACCCTTGATCTCATCAAAGGCGTTTTGCTGCCTATCACCCCACTCAAAAGGTGTGTCTTTCTTGACAAGCTCATTGAGGGGTGAAGCTAGAGTGAAAAAATTGGGTACAAACCTTCTGTAGAAGCTAGCTAGCCCATGAAAACTACGGATGTCCCCAACATTCTTAGGCACAGGCCATTCTTGGATGGCTTTTATTTTCTCGGGGTCAACATGAACCCCATTTTTGTTGACCACAAACCCTAGAAAGATGACACTCTCTATATAGAAAGTGCACTTAGCTATATTTGCATTGAGTTGGTGGTCTCTAAGGAGAGAAATAACTACCCTAAGATGACCTATATGCAAACTAAAACTATGACTATAAACTAAAATATCATCAAAATAAACTACTACAAACTTGCCTATACAATCATTAAGACATGATTCATTAGGCGCATGAAGGTACTAGGAGCATTGGTTATGCCAAAAGGCATGACTAACCATTCATATAGACCAAATTTGGTTTTAAAAGCAGTTTTGCACTCATCACCTTTTTGAATGCGAATTTGGTGATAACCACTCTTAAGATCTATTTTTGAAAAGATTTTGGCTCCATTTAACTCATCCAACATATCATCAAGTCTAGGGATTGAATGCCTATATTTAATGGTAATGTTGTTGATGGCTCTACAATCATAGCACATGCGCCATTTTCCATCTTTTTTGGGGACCAACAACATAGGGACATCACAAGGACTAAGACTTTTTTGAACTCATCCCTTGTCTAACAACTCAGTCACTTGAGTCTCTATCTCCTTTGTCTCAATTGGGTTTGTCCTATAGGCTGGTCTATTAGGTAGACTTGCCCCTAGGACAAAATCAATTTGGTGCTCAATCCCTCTAAAAGGTGGGAGGCCATGAGGACCATCCTTAGGAAAGAGAACTTCAAATTCATGGAGGAGAGCATAGATTGAAGGAGGTAAATCCTTAATGGATGTTGAAGACAAGTAAGGACAGCTTAACAAAACAGAAGGTAGGAAGGATGTTCTTCATGAAGTATGTGCAAAAGGGTTTCATGAGATAAAAGCACTTCATGATTAACATCCTTAGAAGTAGAAACTTCCTCTACCCTTGTCGTAAAGTCCTTGAATAACTTAGACTTAGAGTTCTTGGAACTATCTTCCTCTCTCCTAGCTCGCATTTGAGCTTGGTCACTAGCAACTTGGCTAGGAGTGAGGGGATGCAAAACATATGTTTTTGAATGATGTTGGAGGGTGATCTCATTGGTATGGCCATGGTGTATGGTTTGGCGATCAAATTGCCACGACCTACCTAAGAGAATATGGCAAGCTTCCATTGGGATCACATCACATAAAACTTTATCTTTAAACTTGCCAATGGAAAACTTAACTTTAACTTGATGCTTAACTTCGAGACCCCATCTTCATTTAGCCAATGAAGTTTATAAAGTTTTGGATGGGTTAACAAAGTTAAGTTCAACTTCTTAACCATTCTAGTGCTACAACAATTGCAACAAGAATGATAAAAAAACATGTATTGTTTAAAACCTCACATCTTGTGTGAAAAATGTTTTCTCTTTGGTCATTGAGAGGCATGCTAGGTTGGTTATTGAGAAGCCTCCTAATCATTAAAAGAGAACCCTCTTTGGCATATGAATGAAGCTTAGATTTGGACGTTTTGTAACTCTCGAAGTCACTCAAGGAAGAAGATTCCCTAGAAGACTCCTCTTGACTACTGTAGAGGTCTTGGCCCTTAAGCACAATGATGCGTTTTGTAGGGCACTTGGAAGCCAAATGACCTCGACCTAGATATTTGAAACACTTAATCTCACTACCTCTTTTGGAGGTGTCACCTTTATCTTGACCATTTGTTGGGTGTCTATGAGTGGTTTCCTTTTCTTTGGAAAAAATTTTCTTTTGAAATTCTAGTGTAGAAAAGGAGAGTGAAGGATCCTTACGAGAAGGTTTCCTTAAGAGTTGTTGCTCAACCTTGATGCACAATTGAACAAGATCATTTAAGTTTTGATAAGGGAGCAACTCAACTCTATTTTGAATGTTATAATTAAGACCACTCAAGAACCTAGCAATGGTTAGATCTTCTTCTTCTATCCCCGCCCTCAAGATTCACAATTCCATTTTTTGCCTATATTCCTCTACAGACATGGATCTCTGTTGGAGCCTTTGGAGTTTTTCCATTAGCTCTCTCTTGCAGTATGTGTGAACATGGCGAGCATGAAGGACTTCTTTGAGATCAAACCAATATTCAATCTCAAGAAGGCCTTTCCTTCTCTTTTGGAGGACAATGGAGGCCAACCAATTTAAAGCATGACCTTGGAAGCTGAGGACAGTAAGAAAGACACGCCTCTCTTCCTCAACTACGTGGGTATCAAATAGTTGTTCAACTTTTTCCACCCAATCCAAGTATGCCTCTACATTGTCTTTGCCATGAATAGGAGGCAAATCAATCCTAGTTTCTTTGGGGTGAGGAGGAACACACCTTTGCCTTCTAACATGAGGATCTTGCCTTGGAAAGGGGCGTCCTAATTCCTCCTCTTCACCACTATGAGCCTGGTCATGTTGTGGAGGACGAGAAAACCTAGGTGAAGCACGATGTGTGTGTGTATGTATGTGTGTGTGTGTGTGTGAAAATTTTCTTAATTGCTCAGATATGAAGTGTAAATTGGGTTGCATGTCAGCCATTTGAGCCTTAATATCACTTACCTCTTTGGTAAGGTTATGAATCACGCGAGGGGAAACATCACTCTCATCGGTAGCTAAGCCAAAACGAATATTTCTACATTCTTCATCGAACTTGGGAAATTCCTTATCAATATTTTTCCATTGCATTGAATCAGCTGGATGACGAAGCAGTCCGTCACATCTTCTCTCAGTTGCATGCCATCTAAGGTTTTTAGTGTCTTTATTATTTGCAAAAAAACGCTTAAGTTTGGGCACGATTGGAAGGTACCAGACTACTTTCAAAGTATATCCTTCCTTCTCTATTTGACCACTATCTTCACTATTTCTTTTCTGCTTATACCGTGATGACCCACACTTTGGACATTTTTTCAAATCTTCAAATTCTTTTCTGTATAATATGCAATCATTAGGACATGCATGTATCCTTTTATACTTCATACCCATCGGACAAAGAATTTTCTTGACGTCATACATTTGAGTGGGTAGAGTATTTCCCCCGGGAAGCATTTCATTCAAGAGCTCGAGCAATTCTGTGAAGCTTTTATCTGTCCAACCATTGATCGCTTTCAAATTCATAAGTCTTAAAATCGCTGATAATCCCGTAAACTTAGTTGAACCGACATACAACGGAGTTTCTGCATCAGCAGACATCGTCTCATACACATGCGTCTGTGCAAAAGTTTCTACGCCAACATCCCGTATCATGTCCTCCATATTGTCTTCTTCTACTCGATCTTCAAAATCGCTCTTTCCGTCGCTCTTTCATGGTGGAATCGACAACATGTTCAGTTCGAGAAACAATTGGAAAGTCTATTAATTCACCGTGCCATGTCCATATTGTATAACTTCCAAGAAAACCATCAAAAATAAGATGTTCTCTAACTTAAGTTGCATTCAATTTTCTCCAATTCAAATAGTTGACACAAGGACATTTGAACTTCACCTCATCATCACTTCTACCCTCATAACGTTGCGCAAATTATATAAATTCTTCTACTCCATTCTCATACTCAACGTTGATATGTGGTAAATTAATCAAATCTCGATCCATACGTATATATACTGAAATTGCGTGAATAATTTCAGTAATCTTTGAATCAATGCTCACGTCGTAATCAAGGTGTGACCCTATCCCATTCAAGAAGATTCACTTTCTTTATTCTATTGGTACATATTACTTTTAAAATACATATCTTAAATTTCACAAAATTTTTCCAGTATTTCGCATTGGCCTTCAGGATATACGAAATGAAAGTAATTATCAACCACAATCAAATATGCACATGAAGATCAATACAAAACACAATTGACAAATATTCATGAATTTTAAGATATGTATTTTAATATATATATATATATATATATATATATATATATATATATATATATATATATATATA
>Ga0214544_1003197_pt1 | contig 34183 bp, 31 predicted proteins | sample CNSS3metaG_FD_160074 | JGI IMG/M metagenome (GOLD analysis project Ga0214544, IMG submission 160074) | Root nodule microbial communities from cowpea collected in UCLA plant growth center, Los Angeles, California, USA - CNSS3 | ecosystem: Host-associated > Plants > Roots > Nodule | place: USA...
GTGACGGAAAAGATGGTGAAGGATGTTCGTAAGAGAGACAACATTTAAGAGATATGGAATACCTATAGATAGAGGTAGATGTGTAACACTAAATATCCATTTATAACACTATAAATATAGAGGTATACTGAATATTCATTTATAACACTAAGTATATATAAAGATGACTTAATTAGCATATATAATTAATAAATGCACTAATTTCATAGAAGTCAACAATATTTTTGACTTACCAACATATTTGTTTTCCAATTGTTGCACCAATGAGATACACTAATTAATGATGCTGAGAAGTTTCCAGTTTCAGAACATATGAAACGTGATTTAAAAAATGATAGTAGAAGTAAAACAAACGAGAAAACTAAGTGCATTAGGATCAAGTCCAGAAGTGACCATTAATCGATAAACTATACATGACAGATTCAAAAGCAGCAAACTAAGTACACCCGAACAATGTACTCTACAATCTCCTGCACTACATCCCAACAAATACAACTACAATATCATTTTGAACATTGTCCTTAAATTATTTAAGTGACAACCTAAATTTAAAGTTGTAGTTAATGACAAATTGTCATCAAACCGAACTCCCCATCAAGCTCGTAGGTCATAACATGTTTACCCAACACACATGACCCAAGGAGGCACAAAAAACATGAGAGGGTCAGAGGATCATGACCCAAGAGCTTCAACACAAGGATTAAGGATTTTCGGTGTGATATTCGTGTTAGGAACAAGGTAATAAAGGAAAGAATAAAGGAGAGAAAAATAGACACAGATAATTTAATGTGGTTCGGCATACAATGTGTATGCCTACGTCCACGACTAAATTAGGAAGTATTTTTATTTCTGGTGTATCTCAAAGCTTTACATAGGGTCTCTTATATAGTAAAACAGAGAATCACATCTCACAATTCTAAGCAATGTGAGACTAAATCAAGCACCATAATACTAACAATTCTCTCACTTGGGGTTTGATTTACATTACCACCTAGTGTAGTGCCTTCATCATCAATTTTCTCGAAGGCTAGTTGAGGCAATGCAAAGCTTCAACTTAGTTGTTGTGACAATCTTGGTCAACATATCAGTTGGATTCTCTGCACCTGGAATCTTCAACAAAAACAAGTCTCCATCATTTATCAAGTTTCTGATAAAATGATACTTCAATTCAATGTGTTTGCATCTAGAATGAAGAATTGAATTTTTAGCAAGACAAATGACACTTTGACTGTCACTGAACAACGGAGAGTCATCTTGTTGTTTTTCTAATTCTTTTAGAAGGTTCTTTAACCATATCATCTCCTTCGCTGCTTTTGAGATAGCTACATACTCAACTTCAGTGGTTGAAAGGGAGACTCTTCCTTGAAGTTTGGACTTCCAACTAATAGTTGTTCCACCCAACGTAAAAATGTAACTTGTTGTGCTCTTTCTACCATCCAAATCACCTCCCAAATCTGCATCAGAAAACCCCTGTAAAGTGAGATTACTTTTTCTAAAAGACAAATGCATCTTTGAAGTGCCCTTAAAATATCTCAATATCGACTTCACACCTTCCCAATACTCATTTCCGGGATTTGATAGAAACCTCCTCACAACTCTCACTGCGTGTGCTATGTCAGGTCTGGTGCAAACCATAGCATACATCAAGCTCCCTACTGCAGATGCATATGGCACTTTAGACATGTGACTTTCTTCTTCCTCTGCCTGAGAAGATTGCCTTTTTGATAACTTTAAGTGAGTTCCCAAAGGTGTATTCCTGGTTTTAGCATTTCCAACATTAAACCTGCTAAGCAATTTTTTTATATATTTTTCCTGAGATAAGTTTAGAATACCTTCAAATCTATCCCTGGATATTCTCATACCAAGAATTTGTTTGGCTGGACCAAGATCCTTCATTTCAAAATTTTTTATCAATTATTTCTTCAACTTGTCAATTTTCTGTCAATTGTTTCTTCAACTTGTCAATTTCAAAATAAACCAGATTTATTTAAATTAATTATTATTGCTATGTTTTAATTATCTATTACATTTTTCTTAATTTTTAACGACAAATATTGATTGTAGAAGACAACTTAGAGAGAAAAATTAGATAAATGACTAGGCTTTTTACTTTATGGTACAGGTACCGGCAAGTCGCGAGTCTTGTGATGTTTATCTTCCAAGTGACAACCATCCTTATTGGTTCGCCCAAGTGGGTGAGGGATATTTTGGTTCTTTCACTGTGCCTCCGGATCGCCACATGAATGGATTGGTTTTGTCTGTTGTTTATTTATCAACTCTTGAAATCGTGACCGTTGAATGTATTAGAAGGGTCTTAATTGTTAATTACACAAAGTGCACATTGCATATACACAAGCATGGCACAGTAATTTCCTTTAATGATATAGATTGGCATGGTATAATGTCAAATTTTGTTACTTTTTATCACAGATCGGAGGTCCAGAACACAATACACTATCTTATATGTGATGAATCAGATTACTTGAGAAAAGAGCTAGAGTCAAAGATGAATTCTCTTAGATTTATAATGAAAATTGTAATGTGTGACTTATGGTAAGTCATTTATCTTCTTTGAGAACAATAGATCCATTCGTGAGTATAGTTCTGTTTTCATATTTCTATATTGTCTGATAATTGAAGACATCTCATATATCTTGTTAAGATCAAATAATCGAACATTGTGTACATTAATTAGACAATAAAATAATATTAAGATTAGACAACTTATTAAATAATGTTAAGATTAGACAACTTGATGTCATTGCAATAGTTGATTTATTGTCACGGTTAGAGTTAGTAGGCCCACTTTGTTTTTCTCCTATATCTTTGAATATCTTTCAAAGCTATATAGCCTCACTTGTTGCTTCAGCAGTTGTCATGTATTCTGCTTCAGCAATTGATTATGCAATTGTGGCTTGCTTCTTTGATGGCCAAGAGAATATTCCCGATCCAAGTGAAAAGTATATTGGTATAACCAAGCAACTTGGATTCCTATGAATTTATAACATATTTCATACTATTTTGTTTATTGTAGATATCTTAAAATTATTTTGCCTACGCCAAAAATGACTTAGTGTTTGCATGAATCTAAGCGAACATGATGTCTGGTTGTGTAGTTGTTAAATAAAGTAGACTTCTAACTAGATTCTTATACCGAGATGAATTGCTTTTGGTGCTCCGACCACCTTGTAGTTTGTCGTTTGTCACTAGTGTTGTGCTTACAGGTTTGCACTGTTAAGATAATCTTTAAGTGGTTTTTTTATTTGCAATATAGGGTAGTTAATTTTATTTTAGCTGCAGTTTTGTTTTAATAAACTAAGTCAGATTTGGTTTGTTGTTTGCTGAAATATCGCAAATATTGCTACTGAAATAACGCAAGTGATATACGCGCTGAAAGTAGTTATTTTGTTGTAGTGCATACGGCTACTTAAAAGCCTATTCTCATTCAATATAATATACAGTGAAGTATAGTGTTTTCATTCTTCCTATTCCAGAGTGTGCGTCATGTCCCCTCGATATTTTATTCAACAATCACGTTTTATGTGTACTGCATGTCTCGTAGCATTCTATTGTGTGTGTGCGTGAGTGTATTTCCCAACAAAGTGGTATTAGAGCAAGCTCTCAGTATCGAGTGAGAAAAAAAAGGGAGAGAGAGTGAAACAGTGAGAAAAAAAGTGTGCGCTTGAGTGCTTTGGGAGAAAAAAAAGAGGAGAGATGGCAAAAGTTGTGAATGGTATGACAGTGCCGCAATTGAAGAAGAAAACCAATTATGATAATTGGTGTCTATAGATGAAGAACCTCCTGGGATCCTAAGACATTTGGGATATAGTGGAGAGCGGATACGAAGAACCCGCGGAGGACGCAAATCAGACGGTGGCCCAGATTGTCGTGTAGAAGAAGATGCGAGTGAAAGACAAGTCAACTTTGTATTTTTTGTACAATGTTGTGGACGAGTCAGGCTTCGAGAAGATTGCAAACGTTGCATCTTCAAAGTAAGCATGGGATATTCTAGAGGTTGCATACAGAACGAACGACCGAGTCAGACAAGTCCGACTTCAAGCTCTAAGAGAAGAGTTTGAAGGGTTGAAGATGAAAGATAAAGAGAAGGTAACCGAGTACATAACTTGGGTAGAGAAAGTGACCATCCAACTTGGTAGGAATGGAGAGCCAATTCCAGCAAGCCGGGTTGTGGAGAAAATCTTGAGATCATTGATAGATGATTTTAAGAGCATTGTATGCACCATCGAGGAGTCGAAGGACCTGTCAGTTCTCTCAGTGAAAGAAGTTGTCGGGTCATTGGAGGCCATGAACAAAGGAGAAGGAAGAAGCACGAACTGCGTGATCAAGCACTAAAGGCGTAACTTGATTTGGATGAGACTCGGAATACTCAGAGCTGAGGTCCTGGAGGCAGAGGACGAGGTGGCCAAGGTCAAGGTGGATGTGACCGAGATGATGTTGAAGAGAGCACAGATCAGACTAGGCAGCAGAATTGGCATGGTCGTGGTCAAGAAAGGGGCCAAGGAGATTGGTCTAAGTCAGAAGTGGAATGCTTTAGGTGTGGCAAGTACGGCCATTACGCAAGAGAATTCAGATCGGTCATATAGCAAAATATTGTCAATAAACCTCCATTGTAGACGCGAGTATCACGACACACCACCTCTGCAACACGAGCATATCGAAAATCATCGTCGCGAGAATGAACGTGTCAGCGCCTGCATCGCGAGTTCAGCCTCACTGCGAGCTACCATTGAAATCACTTGCACCTTGAAACATCATCTTGATGCTCATAGAAACCCTAATCGCGCCACCAAGCACCTACAAGGAGCAAAATGCGCAACACGTTGTGGTGGCTCTGAATCGTGCAACAGAGGTTTGATTTGGGGATGAAGAGGAACAATGTTGCGATTCACGATTTGGGGACCTAAATCAGACATATGGCCTTAGTTCAATTAATAACCGAGGCCTAAAGTGCATATTGCCTCGGTCCTATTCCACCCGAGGCCAAAAGCTCATATATATGGTCTCGGTTCAATTACTAACCAAGGCCTAAAGTGCATACTACCTCGGTCCTATTCCACCCGAGGCCAAAAACTCTGCTGCCAATGGCATTTTGAAAATTTTGAGGAACTCTGATGCCTTATAGGCTTCGGTTGCCTTTTGACTGAGGCAGAAAAGCCCCTATAGGCTTCGGTTGACTTTTGACCTGAGGCAAAAAAGTTCAAAAAATTGCAAAAATGCCATCGCGTCCTTATAGGCTTCGGTTCTGCAATAACTGAGGCCTATAAGGCGATGTAAAAACAACAAATTGCACTAGTGTGATGAAGTCATAAAGTGAATACTAGCTCTGATGTGTGAACAATATACATATTGAATTCCAACTTGTCGCAACCAAAATCACGACACATGGGGAAGGTGTTAGCACCCCACAACGTCCGTCCTAAAATGGTGCCTTTAATTAAATGTGCAAAAGGATGTGATTTTCAAAATATTTATTTTTCCCCAAAAATGATAATAAATGAATTTACAAAAGAAACAAAAATATATTTTTTTGGTTTTTTGGGCCCGACGAGAATTAATCCTTGTAACATCCCTAAGAAATATTACTACTTTTTAATAAATAAATAGGAAATGAAAATAAAACCTCATTTAATATGATACCATTTCCTAAAACACGGGAATTTAAAAAAACTTTAATATAACTTAATTCATATGTTCGCAACTACAGTACCTCAAAATTCCACATAATAAGTTTACATCAAAAGTCTAAATATAAAACATCCTTTCAAAAACTCAGGTAGCCCCCGCACTCCACCTCTACGCATCTCCTGGCCCACTTGTCAAATCATCTGCTCCTAGATAACAAGTTATCCGATCATCGCCACACACACAGAGAAAGGGTGAGCTATGCACAATATATAAAAATATACATGAAATAAATATGCCACCCATCCCAAAAATAACATGACTAAATATTTATTTGTTTTCAAACTACCCATCCCTGATCTCATAGTCCTTCATGAGTCATATACATGAACTAGGTCTTGGGACTTCATTGTGCTCCCACGAAACTAACCCATTTGTGGTCCAACCCTATGAGTCTATCCTGCTCATAGTCCTGCCCTACAGACTCCTCGTTTGTAGTAAATCATCCAAGCCTTCTTAGCTTGGACCCTAGCACGCACGCAATCACCATACTATGGACTCCTCGCCCAATAGCAGCCGACGGGAACACCATAGTTCCTTGCCCATCGTGCGCCTGACGCATGTAATCACCATACTAAGGACTCCTCGCCACTTAACAGCCGACGGGAACTACACAGTTTCATGCCCATCATGCGTCCAACCACCAAGCACATCTTAGACCCCTATTGGACTTAGTCCTTCAAGCCCAACACCACCACCACATGCATATACTTCCTATACATAGGAAAGAGTAGACAAACTAAAACACAAAGCACATACAAACATGGCAATTCGCATAAACTCGTTTAAGCCAGGGACTCTCGCCCAAGCTAAACCCTTAGCCTCGCTTAGGCTAGTCCACATCGCTTGAGCGAGCTTAAAACAGTGGCTTCTCCACGTTATCTCGCTTAGGCGAGATCCTCTCGCCTGGGCGAGCCATACCTTCGCTTAAAATAACACACACACCTCGCCTGAACGAGGATTCAATGAGAAATGCATCAATTCAACTTCGTGAACTCGCTTAGGCGAGAGTGTCCATAGCTCAGAACTCAAACTTCTCGCTTGGACGAGAAGTCACGCTCAAAATGGTGCAAGTTTTCATCGCGACCTCGCTTGGGCGAGCCATTCTCGCCTAAGCGAGAATGTCTGTCGCTCAAATTACACCCAGGTCGCCTGAGCGAGCAGCGCGAGCCAAAACCAGAAATGAGGTTCTGCAACTCTCGCTTAGATGAGATGGACTCGCCCGAGCGAGACTTGCAGAGTTTCCCTTTTGTTCACGCACACAATTCACCAAAAACAATACCAAAACATCAACCAATCATTACCAGCACAATGTAATGGCAAAAATACATCAGAATCACACTTTATATCCAAATTAGACTACCAAGACACAATGTTCAAGCGTTCACAACCATTCCATACCAAAACCCCTTATTCCCAAAACATATAATGCATAAAAGGGTTTTGCAACCTATAACCATCCAACCAATTCATTAATTTGATTACACATACACGAATTCACCACAATCATCTTCCAATTGAGGAGGCAATGACACAAAACCATAATTCACATCATGAAATTTACCTACTCAAAATACAACTCCCCTAACCTGGAATTATTGATCAAAATTGAGAAAGACGAAGGACCCTTGATTCACAATTGCTTTTGCTTCTGCCCTTGCACCCTCAATTCAACCTCTCACTCTCCAAATTTTTGCTCTCCTCCCAAGCCAGAACAAACCAAAGTGAAGAAAACCTTTTTTTCTCCCAGATTCTACCTTTTATAGGTCTCCTAATATTGTCCAAAACTAAAACGAAAAATTGGGCTTTATAGTGTGTTTAATTCTCATTTAGGGGTCATTATAGGATGTTTTCCAGCCCCTTTTGGTTTACCTTTGCCCTTTCACATCCCCCCCCCCCCAAAACTACTCTTATCGAAGAAATAAAGTCTGCTTTATGTCCATCAAGGTTTGAACCCGTGACCCTCCACTCATAAGGTCAAAACATAACCATTTTGCCAATTCATATTTAGTGATACACTCCAATCAGTATAAGCTTACATTACCAATTCCATGCTCATACATATTATTAAAAATTAATAATAAAACCATAACACATAATTGGCATACGTAGGACTCGAATCCAAATATCTCACACAATCAAAGTACTCTCAACCACTTGAGCTAGTATTTTTCCACGTCACATCAAACAATAATTAATGTCATAACGACTCTTTCTACTCGCATTTATTAATTAATTAATTAATTTTCACGGGTCTTACAATCCTCGCTCCTATGTATCTCCATGTGAATGGAGAATCAGGGTTATGTAGTTCTTTATGAAAAACTATTTGGAAAAATATTTGAAAAAAATGATTTAATTATTATTTTTTAATAATTTTGAAAACTTTTTCATTCATTTTTTTAGTATTATTTTATTATTGATGTCACGCGACGCAAGCAGCCGGACAGACACTGAAAATAAATTATTTTTTTTTATCTTTTTTATCTTTTATAATTTTTCATATTTTTTTTAAAGTTATTTAAAAGTGGATGTGAATGTCACTATGACGTGAACACCCAAATAGATATTAAAAAGTAAACAAAGAAAGCTATTTTTTTATTCTTAAATTGGTATATATATTTTAGAAAAAAAAAGAACGAAAGTCTAAAATGAGTGTCATGCAACACGAGCGGTCAAGCAGACACCAAAGAAATAGGAAAAAAAAATTTATGATTTAAACAAAATAATGAAAATTAAAAAAAAAATCAAAAGAAAAAAGAAACTAACAATGACGTACCTTTTGCCTTTTCTTTTTTCTTGCCTCCTCTTATAATATTTTTGTTTTTTTTTTCAAGAGAAATAAAAAATGAGATTATCTGTGTGGGTGGTAATGAGAGAGAAAGAGAGAGTATAGAGAATCTTCTTCTTTTTTTTTTTTTTATTTCTTTCAATTTTTTTTTATTTTAGATATTTTTTTTTTTTTTTTTTTTTTTAATTCCTTCAATATGTTTTTTTTTTTGAAAGAGAGATGAAAGATGAGGTGTGTATGTGGGAGTGGTGATGGGAAAGAATTAGAGAAGAGTATAGAATATTTTTGTCTGGTCCTTTTTCATATGACAGACTACGTATTTATATTCACATATTGCAATATCAATGCAATCTCAGCCTTAATTGTTATTAACAATATAAGAAAAGAATTGGTCATGATAGCAGCACATTATGGAAATCAAATCATAGCAAATCAGAGCACAAAATCAATCAAGATCAGTAATATTGATTCTAATTATATGAAGAAATATTGCTTTTAATTATTAGAATCATATCATCATATCACTAATTTCTCTATCAGAACAAAATGTGGTAGAAGACATGTTGAGTTGTTGGGCTCATGAAGAAGAATGTGATAACAAATTGCAGATTCCGCTCCAAGTGATTGTTTTCTACACCTGACCTTCCGCTTCCACTCTTGAACAACACCGTTACAAAAAAAAATCCACAATTTATCAAATATTCTCCAAAAACGGAAACAAAAATGCCTCCTTTCCATAGACAACAATGAATACCAAGACTTTGTTGCAATGGGTAAACCCAATACTTTTTTTGTTCCACCAACGGAGAAATGATGATCCCTGTCGAAAAATAACTTGGGGGACAGAGGAACAACAAACTTGGGGAATAGAGGAAGAAGAAACTTGGGGGATGAAGGAAGAAGACACTTCGGAAATGGAGGAAGGAAGAAGAACAAACCTTGGGTTGGGATGGAAAAAGAAGAAACTGCTCTCCACTTCTCTCACGAGTTCCACTCCTCTCTCTTTCCTTATTCTTCACCTAGTTCTGTCACGAATCAACTTCCCTTTCTCTCGTGATTTCAAGCATGACCAACGTGAAAATTGTTCAAAAGAATTAAAATTGAAAAAAGATTATCACATCAGAAGGTAACGAGAGAAGTTGCCAAATAATGGTTCTTAGTACATGATTTTCCTATTTAAAAAGTAGGCTTAAATGGCCTTTTGGTCCTAGTTTTGGACGACTTTTTTCACTTTGGTCCTACTTTTGAAAATGTTTTCAGTTTGGTCCTACCTTTCGTAATTTGTTTTCAATCGACTCCTTTTCGTTAACTCCGTCTAAATCGTTAACGGAACAGTGTCAGCGTGGTGATTTTATGTGACGTGGATACTATTCAGTGACATGTCCGTTTGCACTGTCATAGCCCAAATTTTAAATTGAAATTTAGGGTTTCATTAAAGTTTAGCTGAAAACGAATGTCTCGTGGGGCATCTTCATCTTCTTGCAATAGCTGGGTTCACCGAACATGCAATTCCTGTCATGGTGGTTCTAGGGTTTCAGGCTCACCCCCAATTTGCAATTGCGGAGACATTGCAGTGGTGTGCACAGCTAGAACTACACAGAACTTGGGTAAACCCAATCAATACTGACCAAAAATAATACCCTAAAGCAGGACATACCTCCGCGATGAAAACGTTTTTCCCTCCGCAACGATTGTCCAAAGATGAGCGACGAACTAAGAAGACAGAAATTGATCTGAAAGGCCAAATTTCAGAATTTCAAAGAGCGACGACAAAGTCCCCAATTTGACCCCTAAATCCACAATTCTACATAAACAACCCTAAACCTAATTTAATCCAACTTAAACCCTAAAATGAATCTGCAATTTCAATTAAACGGTCAGCACAGTGCAAACGGATACATCACTGAACAGTATCCACGTCACACAAAATCACCACGCTGGCACTGTTTTGTTAACGATTTAGACGAAGTTAAAGAAAAAGAGTCTATTGAAAACAAATTACGAAAAATAGGACCAAACTGAAAATATTTTAAAAATAGAATCAAAGTGAAAAAAGTCGTTCAAAACTAGGACCAAAAGACCATTTAAGCCTAAAAAGTATACCGAAAGTTTTTGTGTATCTAAGTATTATCTCTTGACGCATTATTGCTTTTTCTTCCAACACTTTATGACGTCACCAATTCCTTCCACGGAAGTTGCCTCTTCAACCACCAAACTTCCACGGAAGTACGATGTGCTCATCAACTTCAATGGAGAAGAAATCTGCAGGAAATTTGTTTCTCATCTCGATTCTGTGCTCTCTGATGTTGGACTCACCACTTTCCTTCACCACGACAATGGAGTGAAACCAATGCACGAACCTATTCCCAATCTGTGTCGGGTAGCAATAGTTGTTTTCACTAAAACCTATTCCCAATCTGCTTGGTGTCTTCATCAGCTTCAACAAATTATTGAATGGCACGAAACTTATTTCAAATATGTTCTGCCCGTATATTACGAAATTCAGCCATCTGATATACGTCTTCAGAAGGGTGATTTTGGAAAAGCCTTCGAAACAACTGCACACCAAACATTTTCAGCACAACAACTGGAACATGGCATGTCAAGGTGGAGCCACGCACTCACCAAAGCTGCAAATTTCTTTGGATGGGATGAGAGCAATCACAGGTAAATCACTCATTCAATCAACCGTGTTGTGATTCTAACTTGTTGATACATTATTTCTTCTTTCTATTGAATTTGAAGAAGTGATGCTGAACTAGTGGACAAAATCGTTAAGAGCGTTCTTAATCTACCAATCTTGTCTGCTACTAAATTTCCTGTTGGATTACAATCCAACGTGGAAGATCTGATTCGAACAATAAAAGATAAATCCAGCGAAGTTTGTATAATAGGGATAACTGGAGCGGGAGGATCTGGTAAAACCACCCTTGCCAAATCCATCTGCAATAAAATTCATGGGACATTCAAGAAGAAAAGTTTCATTGAGGATATTGGACAGGTTAGTCGAACGATAGGGCATCGTCGTTTAGAAGAACAATTTATTTCAGATGTCCTAAAAACAGAGGTGGAGATACCTAGCGATTATATGGAAAGTAGAACGATTCGAGAAATACTTACTGGGAAAAAGGTGCTCATTGTACTTGACGATGTGACCGAGGATTTTACATTGTTAGACCTATGGGAATGCCGTGAATGGTTAAGTGGAGGAACTGTAATAATCATTACAACAAGAGATATAGACCTACCTAGGATTCTTAAAGTTGATACTGTTTATGGGATAAAGCTAATGAATGCAAACGAGTCCCTTGAGCTTCTTAGTTGGCACGTATTTAGAGAACCAAAACCAAAAGAAGAATACAATGACCTTGCAAAAAGTGTAGTTACTCATTGTGGAGGATTACCTCTGGCTCTTGAAGTCATTGGAAATTGTTTATTTAAAAGTGAAAAAGAAGAATGGAATAGTGTATTGTTAAAATTAGAGCAAATTCCCCTGCACAATGTTCAACAGAAATTGAAAATAAGCTTTGACGGACTACGCAATCAAATTGAAAAATATTTATTCCTTGATATATGTTGTTTCTTTGTTGGTGAGGGCAGAGCCTGTGTTACGAAGATTCTAAATGGATGTGAAGTAGATGCTGATAGTGGAATAAGAGTTCTCATAGAATGTAGTCTCATAAAAATTAAAAAGAACAACAAACTTGGAATGCATCCATTGCTACAAGAAATGGGAAGAGAAATTATTCGTGAAATTTCAAGAAAGGAATCTTGGATGAACAACCGACTATGGTTTGATGATGCAGAATATGTGTTGACAGATAATTTAGTAAGAACATTCTTTACATATGTTTTCAAACTTCTCTTAGAAGTGTTTGCTTTCTCATTTTAAATACATTTGTTTTTCTTTGCTCTTTTCATCACAGGGTACGGAAGGGGTTTTCAAATTGCGTTCAGTCAGAAGAGAACCATCAAGACTGCTGAAACACACAGGAAATTCCGATTACCTTTCTAAGAAATTGAGGTGGATCAGTTTGGATCGGTTTTCTTCAAAATACCTATCCGGAGACTTTTATCTTCATGATGCCATAGTGATTGATTTAAAACACACTGATCTTAAACACGATGATCCTCGACTTGTCTGGAAAGAACCTCAGGTTTTCATTACTTGCCCTTTTCTATTAAAACACAACATTTAACTTAAATAAATATAGTAACCTACTATTGTTTCATTTCTACTTTCTTCTCTAATGTTTGTCAAAAATACTATCTTGGTGTAGGCTTTGAGGTGGCTGAAGGTCCTTAATCTTAGTCACTCCATGTATTTAACAGAAATCCCTGACTTTTCTGGACTGCCAAGTCTTGAACAGCTCATTCTCAAGGACTGTACAAGATTGCGCAAAGTTCACCGATCTATTAGATGTCTCTGCAATCTTACACTTCTAAATTTGAAGGATTGTACAAGTCTAAGCAATCTCCCCATAGAGATATATAAGTTGCAATCTTTAAAAACTCTCATTCTCTCTGGGTGTTCGATGATTGACCTATTGGAAAAAGATGTAGTGCAAATGGGATCCCTCATAACTCTAATTGCTGAAAATAATGCTGTGAAACATGTGCCTTTTTCGATTCTAAGCTCGAAAAGCATTGGACATATATCCCTACGTGGATTTGAGAAATTACCACTTAACCTCTTTCCTTCTATCATTCGATCTTGGATGTCGCCAATAATGAATCCTGTATCTTATATTCATTCGTTGTGCATGGATATCAACAATAACTGGGATGACATTGCGCCATTGCGCCATTGCTTAGCAGTCTGACAAATCTTCGAAGTGTTTTGGTGCAATGTGACATCGAGTTTCAACTATCTAAGCTAGTAAAAAGTATTATGGTCGAATATTTCACAAATTTTACAGAATCAGGAATTTCAAAGCAGCAATTCAGGTCTTCTTTGATCGGTCTTGGAACATACCACGAATTCTTCAATGCTGTCAGCGATAACATCTCTGAGGTTCTTCTCTAGCTTTCTGACCTTGACCACCATTTTAGCTATGAATTAAGAGAACAGAAAATGGTCCAAATGAACTAACTAATAGAAATCAATTCTAAACTTTTAGCACCCCCTTCGCTTCCACTTTCTTGCTTTACTAACTTCGTGATTGTTTTATTCTCAATGATCGTGGAATAAAAACTAAAAGAGAAGAAAATAGAAATGCATTCTTAGTCCCTAACGACATGATGGTGAAATAACACAACAAAACTACTGATCAGATTTATTTAAATTAATTACAATTGATATATTTTAATTATTTACTACATTTTTGTAATTTTTATCTCATGTTACAGGTATTGGCAAATAGTGAGTCTTGTGATGTCTCTCTTCCAAGTGATAATCTTCCTTATTGGTTGGCCTATATGGGTGAGGGAAATTCTGTTTCTTTCATTGTGCCTTGGGATCGTGACATGAAGGGAATGGCTTTGAGTGTTGTTTATTTATCAACCCCTGAAATTGTGGCAACTGAATGTCTTAGAAGTGTCTTAATTGTTAATTACACAAAGTGCACATTGCAAATACACAACTATGACACAATAATTTCCTTTAATGATATAGACTGGCAGTGTATAATGTCAAATTTGGGACCTAAAGACAAGGTGGAGATTTTTGTTACTTTTGGTCATGAATTGGTGGTAAAGAACACAATACTCTATCTTATATGTGGTGAATCAAATTACTTGAAGAAAGAGATAGAGTCAAAGAAAAATTGTCTCCTTAGATTCATAACGAAAATTGTAATGTGCGACTTCTGGTAAGTCATTTATCTTCTTTGAGAACAGCACAATCCCTTTAGTTATGGAATTAATCTGTGTCCTTCATTGAAATTCATATTTTTCAATCCTTTCCTTGATTTTCATATAGCTTATAGTTAGGAAATGCATGTTTATTTTAGCCCTGTTTCTCACTCCTCACTTTGTGCTTCCTTGGTTTCACTTGAACTGTTAATTGTATTTGTTTTCAAGTTACTTCTGTCAATTCTCTTCCCTTTTAGCATATAATATCTCATTAAGAAATCCTCTAAAAAAAAAGGATATGCATTAAACGCATATGTTGTTCGATAATTTGTTATGTGTTTTTATTTGCTATATGCATCATAGCCCGGTCCCTTTATTTAAGACTAAATAAACCAAATTATAATTTCAGTTCTCGTTGTTACTCTGTTTTCATTTGTTTTATATATAATTAAATATATCAAATTTTGCCAAGTAATTTTGCCAATCTTAAAAAGCTTTTAGTTGAATTTCACTGTCATGGATCTCTGAGGGGGAGAATCCCTAGAGACTTAATGATTACAGACTCATATCTCTGGTAAGCTGTATGTATAAAGTGATGATATATAAAGTGTTGGCTGATATATTAAAAGAAGTTCTACCATTGATCATTGATAAAAGACAAATTTCCTTTCTGCGTGAGGGGAACATGGTTTTGATGGCTGGCTAATGAGGTTGTAGATGAGGCTCGAAGGCAACAGAAGGCATGTCTAGCATTAGATGTTGATTATGAGAAGCCCTGCAATTTGATTTCTTGGAGATTTCTTCTCTACATGCTTAGAAGACTAGACTTTTATGAAAAGTGTTGTTTTGGATCATGCTCTGTATCTATTTCTGTCAATGGAAGCCCTACTATGGAGTTTGGTATGCAAAGAGGCATCAAACAAGGGGATCCCCTTGCTCACTTTGTGGTAGAACATTTGAGTGGTTTCATGTTAGAAGTTATAGGTAAAAGACTCTCCAGTGTTTACAGGGTTGGTGATGGACGTGTGGAAATTGAACTTCTCTAGTTTACTGATGATATGATTTACAGAACATAATTATGCAGCTTAGGTAGGCTGGTGTTCTGACTAGAATTAGTTTCATGCAGCATTCATCATTTATGCTATGTGTTGGCCTTTTATACTAAGTTGTAGGAGATACTAGTTCCTCAGAGTTGGAATTGTGACATGTTAAAAATTTCCTATGTTCTTGCGCTTGTTTGATTTTACTATCAACTATAGCTGATTCTTTACTCATGTAGGAAGCACGTTTATGCAATCTGCATTTTTAAATCGAGTGGTTGTTTGTATGTAGTTAAGTTCATGAGGGGTATGCTTTACGAGGTTTGCAATGCACAACCTTTTGTTGGTTGAGCCAACGAGTGGGCGACAAATTTGATTCCAAGGTTTTGTTGTGTTATGCCTCGATGTGGGATGTTTTTCTGTTATTAGTGGGACGATAATTTTGTAGGCAATTCAAATATGTATAGAAGTGTGAGTTTTAGTCCTACAATGTATAGAAATGATAATGCTAAATATCATATAAGAAAAAAATTCATAAATTTAGTGTTTCAAGATTTTAGATTAGAAATAATGTCAATCTTTTGTGTGTTAGACTACATTTATATAATCACTTTCTCATAATATTTTCCAAAATACACCCATCACGAAGTGCTAGGAACACAGAGAAACTAGGAATGTGTACAATGGTGCTTCAGAATATTGATGATTAAATTAGTATTTTATACAGCTAAAGTGATGATTAAATTAGTAAATAAAAAATTGATTAAATTATTGAAAATTATATAACTTTTCATGACTACTAAAAAGTAATTTGAACGGTTTTGGATCTGCACCGATAATCTCTTTGAGTGTAGAGCATGGAACACGCCTCTTCAACTTCCAAACTGCCACAGATGTACGATGTGCTCATCAACTTCACTGGAGAAGAAATCAGCAGAAAATTTGTTTCTCATCTCGATTCTGCTTTCACTTCTGTTGGACTCACCACTTTCCTTCATCAGGAGAACGCAATGAAGGAGATGCAGATCCAAGAACCTAGTCTCGATCTCTGTCGGGTAGCCATTGTTGTTTTTACCAAAACCTATTCTCAATCTGCATGGTGTCTTTGTCAGCTTCAACAAATCATTAAATGGCACGAAGCGTATTCCGGACATGTTTTGCCTGTATATTACGAAATTCAACCATCTGATGTACGTCTTCGGAAGGGTGATTTTGGAAAATCCTTCAAAGCAACTGCACACCAAACATTTCCATCACAACAATTGGAGCATGGCATATCCAGGTGGAGTCACGCACTCACCAAAGCTGCAGATTTCTTTGGATGGGATGAGAGCAATTACAGGTAACTCACACGCTCAGTATGCATCTTTTTAAGCCTGCACTGTAATTTTGGTAATACATGACTTCTATAATTGCAATTGAACTTGAAGGAGCGATGCTGAACTTGTGGACAAAATCGTTAAGAGCGTTCTTAATTTACCAGTCTTCTCTGCTACTAAATTTCCAGTTGGATTACAATCCTACGTGGAAGATGTGATTCGTACTATAAAAGATAAATCTTCTCAAGTTTGTACGATAGTAATATGTGGTATGGAAGGATCTGGTAAATCTACGATTGCCAAAGCCATCTACAATCGTATTAATGGTACGTTCATGGAGAAAAGTTTCATCAAAGATGTTGCACAAATTAGTCAAACGAGAGGGTATGTTCATTTACAAGAACGACTTCTTTCAGATGTCCTGAAAACAAAGATGAAGATACGTAGCGTTGAGATGGGAAGAAGAATGATTCAAGGAAGACTTTTTAAGAAAAGGATGCTCATTGTACTTGATGAAGTACTCTCCATTCTTAGATCTAAGGAAAAGTCGTGCATGGTTTGGTAATAATAATCATTACAACAAGAAATGAAGACCTACTAGGAATACGTGAAGTTGATTCTGTTTTGCAGATAAATCTAATGAACCCAGACGAGTCCCTTGAGCTACTTAGTTGGCACGCATTTAGAGAACCAAAACCAAAAGAAGAATATTACGACCTTGCTAAGCAGTATCTGCTTATTGTGGAGGACTACCTCTAGTGCTTGAAGTCATTGGAAGTACTTTATTTGAAAGTACAAAAGAAGAATGGAAGAGTGTATTGTTAGAATTAGAGAAAATTCACAAGAATGATGTTCATCATAAATTGAAAATAAGCTTCGACAGTTTACGCAGTGAAATGGAAAAGGATTTATTCCTTGATGTATGTTGTTTCCCTATTGGTTTATGTTGTTTCCCTATTGGTAAGGGCACAACCTATGTTATGAACATTCTAAATGTTTTTGGATTGGACGCTGATAGTGGAATAAGAGTTCTCATACAGCGTAACCTCATCAAAGTTAAAAACAACAACAAATTTGTAATTCATCCTTTGCTACAAAAAATGGGAAGAAAAATTTCGCAACAGGAATTTTGGAGGGAGAAGCGACTGCAGTTTGACGATGCAGAATGTTTATTCACATATAATAGAGTAAGAATATTCTTTACATAAGGTTTTGAAGTGTTTGCTTTCTCATGTTCAATACATTTACTTTACTTTGCACGTTTCATCACAGGGTACAAAATCCGCTCAGCCATTGCCAATGAAACTGCGTTCAGCCAATAGAGAACCATCAACACTACTGAAACTCGCTGGAAATTCTGAGTACCTTCCTAAGAAACTGAGATGGATCAATTTGCGTGAATTTTCTTCACCATACCTACTTAACGACTTTTATCTTGATGATGCAATAGCCATTGATTTAAAACACAGTCTTCTTCGAGTGGTCTGGAAAAAACCTCAGGTTTCTATTACTTGCCATTTTCTATTAAAACACAAAGTTTAACTAAAACAAACATAGTGATCCATTTATGCTTCATTTTTCTTTTCTTTTCTAATATTTGTCAAAAAAAAAAACTATCTTGCTGTAGGTGTTGATGTGGCTAAGAGTCCTTAATCTTAGTCACTCCAAGAATTTAACAGAAACCCCTGACTTTTCTGGACTACCAAGTCTTGAACAGCTCATTCTCAAGTATTGTACAGGCTTGCGCAAAGTACACAAATCTATTGGATGTCTCTGCAATCTTATACTATTAAATTTGAAGGACTGTACAAGTTTAAGCAAACTCCCTAGAGAGATATATGAGTTGACATCTTTAAGAACTCTCATTCTCTCTGGGTGTTCGAAGATTCACCTATTGGAAAAAGATGTAGTGCAAATGGGATCCCTGATAACTCTAATTGCTGAAAATACAACTGTGAAACATGTGCCTTTTTCGATTCTAAGCTCCAAAAGCATTGGACATATATCCCTACGTGGATTTGAGAGATTGCCTCGTAATCTTTTTCTTTCTATCATTCGGTCTTGGATGTCGCCGGTAATGAATACCATATCTTATATTCATTCGTTCTGCATGGATAATGGTAATTGTTGGGATGATATTGTGCCATTGCTTAGCAGTCTGACAAATCTTCGAAGTGTTTTGGTGCAATGTGACACTGAGTTTCAACTATGTAAGCAAGTAAAAAATATTCTGGTCGAATATTTTACAAATTTTACTGAATCACAACTTTCAAAGCGGCAATTCAGGTCTCCTTTGATTTGTCTTGGAACATACCATAAATTCCTCAATGCTGTCAGCGACAACATCTCTAAGGTTCTTCTCTAGTTTTCCCTTTGTTTATTACCTTCACCATCATTTTAGCAATTATTTAAGAGAACACAAAATAATCCTAATGAACTATCTAACAAACCAATTTTAAACTTTTAGCACCTTCGCTTCTACAGCTACACAACTTCATCCAAAAGTATCATTAATCAACTAACCAAGTCATTATGCTTATACTAAGTACTAGGAAATTGATTTCACTGAAAGTCAAAAACAGAACGTATTCTAAATCCCTAACGACATGATGGTGGGTGATATAACACAGCAAAACTACTAACCAATGATGACTAAGCAGATTATGTCATGGAACAGGTATTGGCAAGAAGGGAGTCAAGTGATGTTTCTCTCCCAGCTGACAATGATCCTTATTGGCTGGCCCATATGGGTGACGGACATTCTGTTTCTTTCATTGTGCCTCCAAATCGTTACTTGAAGGGAATGGCTTTGTTTGTTGTTTATGTGTCAATCCCTGGTATCGTGGCAACTGCATGTCTTAGAAGTGTCTTAATTGTTAATTACACAAAGTTCACAATGCAGATACACAACCATGGCACACTAATTTCCTTTAATGATATAGATTGGCAGAGTATAAGGTCAAATTTAGGATCAGGAGACAAGGTGGAGATTTTTCTGAATTTCGGTCATGGCTTGATTGTCAAGAACACATATGTCTATTTTCTTAGCGGTGAATCAAATTACTTTGAAAAAGAGCCTGCACCAAAGAAAAATTCTCTCCTTAGATTCATAAAGAAAATTGTAATGTGACTTTTGGTAAGTCATTTATCTTCTTTGAGAACACCAGGATCCCTTTAGCTATGGAATTAATCTGTGTCCTTGGTTGCAATTCTTTTTTCCCATCCTTTCCTTGTTTTTCTCTAGAGTATAGCTTATAGTTAAGAAATTCATGTTTACTTTATCATGTTTCTCACTCCTCACATTGTGCTTCCTAGGCTTCGCATGAGGTGTTTATTGTATTTGTTTTCTTGTCAATTTTTGTAAATTCTTTTCCCTTTAAACATATAATATCTCATTAATAAATCTTCTTAAAAAGGACATGCATTATGAAATAAAGGCAAATGTTCCATTTTCTGTTATGTCTTCTGTGTACAGCATATACAGTAAAAGGAGAACCACAGAAAATGGATGTTATAAAATGCTTGATGAGATGTTTTGAACTTGAATCCAGTGTCAAGGTTAACATCTATAAGAGTAGGTGTGAGGTTATAATAGTTGTTGATTCCTTAACAAACAGAGGCAAAGTTCTTAAATCGTAAAATCCTAACTATTCTTTAGTGGAGCTTGGGGAATGATAATTAGATTACAAGTGGAAAGGTGAGGAATGTTTAATCACAACCTACTGAAGAAAATGAGAAATTGGTTAATATTGGATCTTGGAGTCAGGATGCGTGGGTTTGGAAGCTGCAGTGGAAAAGAGAGTGCTTTGTGTGGGAGGAGGTTTTGATATGGATAATGATATTCCAACAAAATTTTTTGACAAGGATTTGACACAGCTGACGTGGCAGGGGTTTTCTTAATTTTTGAAAACTGAAAATGTATGTTCGCACGTGCAGCCGAGAGAGAAACAACGCTTATGCTAAATGTCCTTTAGAGAGAGAAAGTTTCTGAGAAAAAGGGGGGAAAAAGTGGGGCAAGTGAGGCGGTCCGTTGTGCAGTTTGAGAGTGAGGAGAGAGAAGGTTGAAAGTGAGGCGGTGGTGTCCATTTCGCCGGTGAGAAAGTGGAGGGTCGTTGTCGAAGAAACTGGATACCGTCCCTACCATCCGGAAGACGTCATTTTTGAAGTGGGTAGTGTATTTGGAATTCTTAATCGACGCTTGTTGGTCGGCGACAGCCGTGTGGTGGTCGTTTCTGTTGCATTGTAAGTTTCTTTTCCTCCCATTACACATTTGCTTAATGTGTTGGTTGATGATGAAGTTTTTCTCGTTATCGTTAATTTTTTTAATTTTTTTGGGAACAAGTTGCTATTCTACATGTTCGTTTTTGATGTTGTTGGGGAAAAGTGATTTGGTGGTGTTAGGTTGAATGTCAATGTATTTTTGAGGACCCATTTTTGTCGTTGGGTGTTGTCTGTAATAGCGGTTTAGGTACTTCAAAATTTGGAACAAACCACATGTTTTGTAAGTGCGTATGTGTGTTCTCGTTTGTTTTTGTCTGTATTGTTAAATTTTTGGCGGTTTCGTCATTTGTATTTGATTTCTAGGGTTTCCATAGTGGGAGGTTAAAAATGTGAGTCTGATCAACCATGTGATGTATTTCGTGTTGTGTAAGATATACAATCTGCTTTGTGATTACATCCCCATAATGTTGGTTTGGTTACTTTAGAGTTCTCCTTTGTGTGGCAGTTTCATTATTGTCATAAAACTTTTGCAGTAGATAACCATAATTGTTGGTGATTAGCAAAAGAAGAAGAGAAAAATATTATGTGTAACCTTTGAATATCATCTTCTTTTCAGGTTGTTTGAGGGTTAGTGAAAGATCCTTTGTCCATGAAAACGTATTGGCCGGAGTAGTTTGTCATCACAAAGTTATGGTTGGTGAATGTGGATTGAATGAGAAGGTATTTTTATGTTGTATTTTGTAGACTGGATTGACAAGATTTTTTTGTATAAATGTTAATGAAGTATTAATTTTTTAAAATTTTATGAATGTTAAGCTCGATTGCGTACTTTTTGTCAGACAAAGTGGATTGGCCAAATGAATGGGATAATCTTAGATAGGCATCGTGAAAGGATTCAGGGTACACCATTCAAATGTTGTTTTGACATGCAAGAACCATTAAAGATATGTAACCCTCTTTTGCTTGAGTTATTGAAGCGTTGGCTACCTACTCAGGAATCTTTTCGTGTCATGCAACGGTCAATCCCGTTTACTTGTGCGAACATTTGCATGTCTTTAGGGTTGTCTGTTGTTAGGTTAGATGTAGATTTTGATAAAACTGTTTGTGGGGTAGTGGGTGGACTTTTGCAAGACAAAATAGTAACCGTTAAAACCATTATTGAAATAATTCAGAGTTTGGTAGGTAGTGATTCTAATGAAGTTGATAACGTTTGTCGTTTGTACATATTTGTTTGTTTTGCTGTGTTTTACTTTCCTAGAAATTCAAAAACAATTAGTAACATACCTTGTAGTGTTTTAGATGATATAGATGGGTTGTCCAATTACAATTGGGGTAAGACAGTTCATAGTTTTTTAGTTAAAAGTTTAAGTCGGGCGTTTCTGGCACTTGGGCAGACAAAGCTTTGCTTAAGTGGTGCAGCACCAGTTTTGCAGGTACAGTAAAGTTCATTTACTAAATTATGTTGATCTGTAGAATGTTTAAAATGAAATAATGCATCATGTTGTTTTTTGTAGATTTGGGCTGTAGAAAGACTTTCATTGGGTGGCCCAGAATTGCAGTTAATTTTTCCAAGAATATTGGCGTGGCCGGAAGTTCACTTCAAGTCAAGACGGATTGAGAAGTTGTTCCAGGAGAGCAAAGTAATTTTCCTGTTCAACGATTTGTTTTTCATACCATTTTTTTGTTGTTGTGAAACAGTAATTTTATTGTGTGCATGTTCATTAGATATGTTTGGAATGGAGGCTAAGAGAAGAAGACAAGCAAAATATTATGATTCGTGAAGCGTTGCAACTTGGTGACGAAGCAAAGTCTAAAAAATCGCATGTGGATATCAAGTTGGCTTCGACAAAAGTTCTGCTGCAGAGGCTGAGAACCCATAGAACACGGCTACGGATGATGAAGGACGAAATGACTTTGATGTGCGAAGAGATATCATTGCGATGTCATGGTGGAATTGACAAGGGTGTGCAACATGGGGAGGGCAACGACGGTTATGAGGTGGAGGTGGAGGTTGGAGAGCGGGACACTGATGAACAACTTCCTGCTGATGATGGAAATGTCGTTGAAGGAAGTAGTCGTGTTGATGTGGGGAAAGGCCTTGATGTCAACCGTGCATCCCCTGGAGGCATTTCTGGTGAAGTTGAACCGCTTCAAGTCATAGTTCCCTATGTTCCACAACAGCCACGATTGACTCAATTTAAAGTTGATTACATGAAGTTGTATAGCAGTATAACTGTTTTTGGTGTACCAAACAGGTATTAGTTATATTTTACTATATTACAGTACTTATTTGTTTATTTTTAAAAGTTAGACATTTAATTACGAAACTGTTATTGCAGGGTGGTTTGCAACATCAATGGTCAAATTCTGGGCACGAATGAGTGTTGGGGTTTTGGTCCTGGAAAGAAGGTGGACAATATGGTAAGAAGATTGTTTATAACATTTCAATCCTACAATTAAACGTCAGGATTAGTAATACATACTATTCTTTAGGCTGTTCTATTTGCTGCGAGCACAATGATGTTCTTTGAACGACGTCGATATGGTCATGTCAAGAGAATACATTTCATCCTTTATATACGGTAAACAGAATGTTTGTTTAATTTGCTATGTTGGTTCAGATTATTTATAATCTATTCATGTATGTTATTATTGTAGACGCATGTACTGACTGACTCACGGAGGATGATTGTTAAGAGACATCAATGGACATTGAGAGACTACGGTGCCTACTTTCGTGCAGGACTGATTGTGTTAGATGACATTTTGTCTGCTGATTTTGTGAGATTTAATATTTAGGATCTTTTTAATTTTTTGGTCAATGTTTGTAGCTTAATTGATAGTAGTCATATTTTGTTGTAGTTGTTTGCTCCAATTGTGAATGACGATCATTGGTGGTGTTATGTCGTCAATTGTAAAGAGAAGAAGTTGTACGTGCTTGATTCCATAGGCCACTCCAACAAAAGTCGTAGAAGAATAGACAACGCAGTTGTAAGATTACAATATTGTGATATTGGTTTTGTTTAGGTTGTCACATATTACTAGTTTGTTAACTTAATGGGTCGTTATTATTCTGACACTGTAGGCTCATAATATGGGAATATTTTTTGGGATGTTGATGAAGTGTTCGGAACATGAGTGCCCAAAATTTGAAGTTCACTGCGACATAACTCCCATTCAACCGAACTTGTGAGTTTATCATTTGTTGTTTAATTGCACTGCAGTTTGGTGATGAAGTGTGTTTATTTACATATATTTGTGGTGTTGTTTAGATACGATTGTGGCATTATTGTTCTTCAAATGATGGAGTTGTGGGATGGTGAGAAGAAATTTGATGGCAATAGCATGTCTAATTACACTAATGTAAGTTGTGGTTAGTCCACGAATTTTTATTATAAATGTTTTTCAAGATTGATGTATTTTCATTGACATAATTGTGAGTTGTTCTGCAGGAACAACTTCAACTGATTAGACAGCAATACATTTGGCGTTGGATCCTAGATGTTGACAATATCTACAGGCAAGAAGTCCTGCAGTACTACAACGCGCATTGAAAAGGATGGGTGGTATAATCTACGCTATGAACTCTTTTAACATTTTTTGGGAAGGCCATTAAGTTGTTGTACATATCAACTTGTAGAGTTAATGACAACACAATCCTACCCTGTTGATTGATAGTTGTATAGCTGTTTTAAAACATTAAGGTCTAGTGTTAACAGTCTTTTTCAATTAATGAATGTTGTGTAGTTGAATGAATAGTGTAAATGAGTATTTAAATTTTGTAATATGTTGTTTATATTGTGAGATGACCACAAGGACCCACGTCAGTCCATTTATATGCTGCAGCTACCAATAATTTTATACTGTGGAATGTGTTGATGAGAATTGTATATCAGCTTACAACAGCAGGTTCAAATGGTTGAGTTATTGCACAGCAAATAGGAAAAACTGCTGGTTTAGTCTCCAGTTAATGAATGCAATATATGTGTGAGGACATTGAATATTATTGACATTAAAAAAGTTTTGTCATTACTCCCCACATATGTATGTATAGGTGGCCATATATGCTTCAAATGTTTTTTACCCGTTTCTGCTGTTGACAATGCACAAAATTAATCCAATCCAATGGTTATTACTGTACTGGACTTCGTGATTGACGTTGTGATTGACTTACATGATGGTCATTGCTCGACTAACGCGATTGATGAATAGTTTTGATTCAACGTGGAAGTAATATAGAAAAATTTCAACTATACTCCCCACATAGGGGCAACTTACTCCCTCTTTTTTGTTACAACTTTGTACTTGGGGTCCATCGAGGCTACACTCCAATCAGAGATGGGTGATGAGAAATAATTAATTTGTTAACGCATGACAAATGAATAAGGTCTTTAGAATAGTGTTTAGTGAATATTGAAGCAATATTGGAAAAGGTCAGTTGTACTCCCCATTTAGGTACGGCTAAGTCCCCGCTCTTGTATCAGGTTTATCTTTAACCTTCTGTGACGGTCCAGTCATATGAAATTAAATTATTTTAAAATGTATAACGCTTGTTTGTTAACCAATGAAATAGGAATAACGGTTGACCAAATTTTTTTTTCGTTCTTGTTCACGTCCTGCACTTCTGTTCAGAAAACTCTGCTTGAACTCCCCAGGTTCAGGTTCCTTGGTCCCCACATAGGCGTCTGGTGTTATTGAAATTGTGTGCTCATATTAAATCCACCCAGTTGCGGTTATTGAATTTTGATTGGTGTATTAGACGTCGTGAGTGCGCAAGAACATTGTTAAAGGTCCAAAGAGATGACTTAAGAATAATTTATGTTGAATGTTGAAGCAGTGTTAAAAAAGTTAAATTGTACTCCCCACTTACCTACGGCCAACTCCCCGCTTTTGTACCAGGCATAAATATGGGGTCTTCTGTGGGTCTATTATATGAAATAAATTAATTTCAAAAAGGGTAACGCTTAAGTGACGCAAAGGAATTTAATTGTTAACCAATGAAATAGGAATAAAGGTTGACCAAAATTTTTTTTCGTTCTTGTCCACGTCCTACACTTCTGTTCAGAAAACTCTGCTTGAACTCCCCAGGTACATCTTCCTTGCTCCCCACATAGGCGTCTGGTGTTATTGAAATTGTGTGCTCATATTAAATCCACCCAGTTGCGGTCATTGAATTTTGATTGGTGTATTAGACGTCGTGAGTGCGCAAGAACATTGTTAAAGGTCGAAAGACATTACTTAAGAATAATTTATGTCGAATGTTGAAGCAGTGTTAAATAAGTTAAACTGTACTCCCTACTTACCTACGGCCAACTCCTCGCTTTTGTACCAGGCATAAATATGGGGTCTTCTGTGGGTCTATTATATGAAATAAATTAATTTCAAAAAGGGTAACGCTTAAGTGACGCAAAGGAATTTAATTGTTAACCAATGAAATAGGAATAACGGTTGACCAAAATTATTTTTCGTTCTTCTCCACGTGATGCACTTCTGTTCAGAAAACTGTGCTTGAACTCCCCAGGTACATCTTCCTTGCTCCCCACATAGGCGTCTGATGTTATTGAAATTGTGTGCTCATATTAAATCCACCCAGTTGCGGTCATTGAATTTTGATTGGTGTATTAGACGTCGTGAGTGCGGAAGAACATTGTTAAAGGTCGAAAGAGATGACTTAAGAATAATTTATGTCGAACGTTGAAGCAGTGTTAAAAAAGTTAAACTGTACTCCCCACTTACCTACGACTAACTCCCCGGTTTTGTACCAGGCATAAATTTGGGGTCTTCTCTGGGTTGATTTACATGAAATAAATTTATTTCAAAAATGGTTACGCTTAAGTGACGCAAAGGAAATTATTTGTTAATCAATGAAATAGGAATAATGCTTAAGTAACAACGACTCCCATCTATCGATTTCAATCAGAAATAGGTAACTTTAAGAAATCAGTGTCTAAGTGAATGACTTAGGAATGAGGTTTGTAGCATAAAGCCAATAACATAAACAAACAGATCCAATAGGTGGGAACAAATAATTAACTTCGTTGGATAACATAATTGTTCAAACAACATAGTGATAGATGCGACATTATGAAATTAGTCTAAATTGATGGACTTGGCAACATCACAATTACATCCATTGATGAAAACCTCAATTATGCACTGTTTCTGAACATGGTCAACCTCAAACACAAGTCTGTCTCCTTCCTTCAATTGATTGGCTACACAGAACTGCCTCCACCCTTGTCCAAACTTGGTTGATCTCTTATTCCGGGAAACCAACAGTTTGCACTCTACTCCGCTTCTTGATCCCAAAAGGTAAACCACATCCATTTGTAGGCTTCTTATGATGTCACCAAAACGAACATTGAGGTCCTACAAACAATCAAATAACACAAGTACAAATGGACTCAGATGAGGTCGCATCCAAATTGCAGTCCCAGTTTTGTAAGCAACAGATAACAAGTTAAGGAATAGATACTACCAGATGGCTAGCTTGTGCCTGAGATTTCGTCAACTTCACAGCGTATAGGGCTGTCCCAGGGTGCGTTTCAGCACCTAACAAAAATGACTCCTTATTCTGTGGTTCGCATAGGCCCACAAAACATGTAATTTGAAAGTGATTGCCTCCAACGTAACGAAGCTGAACATATGAGTCGACTAATTGGTCAGTGTATATGTTCTCTAGGTCTTTCCATCCATTGGTTAATTTTGGGTTCAATGTATCCATGTTGTAGGTGACCACAAAGGTGTTCCCAAAAGTATCAACTAAAGTCTATTGTTCCTGCAGTTCGTTTTCAAATGCCGTAGAAAAATGTCGATCGACATACGCGAAGTTCTACATGCACAAATAAAACTTCGAACACCATTAGAAAAGAATTTAGAACCCTACCAAGATTCAAGACATGGGCGAATATAACTGAAAGGCATACCTGACCATGAATGTTGGTGGTGAAAGTCCACAATACCGTCGTCTCCGGAAAGGCTTATCTTCGAACATTGTTTTCCCCCATACGTGCACTCAAATTTGCGGCCATGATGCGAATCTGGTGGTGCTTAAATTGTCCTTAACTATGAAACGAAATCTCAACTTTGTTGCCATTAGGGTTCGGGTGTCACAATAAATAATGGTGGGTGGGGGGTTATCAAAAGTCGTGTCCGTTTAATGGGAATACCTGAGGGGTTCAAAACGGATACACATATTCCTTTCAACGGTCAATTATGGATGAGTCATAAATGTATTCAAATCACAATTGTCACCGTGCTGCCCTTGTGTTAAACTATGAACTGCTCTGTTATTGTGTTTAACATGTAATTAAGGTCAACAATTTAAATTTTCAAATGAGATTTATCAACAACTAAACAATGATACCAACCACTAACTTCATAATCATTTATAATTATGCAATTAATATATTCGTAACATCAAAACCCCAACACAACGAAAATTTTAACGTGGGCATTGTCGGATACCAATTAAGCACATGTAATACCCAAACACAATGAATCCACTGTCATCATGTTTGTGTAGTTCATGTGCATGAAATTGGAAAACAAAAAGGACGCACAAAAAAGAGTTTTCCTACCAAAAAGCAATTCAACACCCCACTTACTAATCCACGGAAACCGAACGACGTCTTCCTTGTCAAATGAGTCTCGTGGTAGAAACTTGACTGTTAACAATCTCTGCCTCCATACATGTCAACAGCGACATGAAACCACTGTTCGGAATGTATGGTCCAATCCTGGCTTCGTCTGTCATTTGGGTACATTGTGAGTCTAAGGGCACATCCACGTCAATAGGTTCCTGATAATCATCCCAAACACGATTCCTGAATACATAACCAATGAATTTGAAATAAAGTATAATCATACACCTACATGAATACAAACTTGTGCAGTTCTTTGTGACTTGTTTTTGGCCGCACTCATTTTCCTTTTCTTTGATAGCTTTTCAACTGTTGATTGTAGTCTGTTAGTTCTCGGTCTCCCCTTCCTCTTAACATGTACTGGGCTGCGAATATTACTGCAGTTCGTGACACCTGGATGTTGACCACCATTGTCTTCAATGTGACCTTGTTGGGTAAGTAAAAAAGGATTAGATTTGGTAGGGACACCTAATCCTTCTGCAATAGAATTCAGCTCATTGCACAACATCGTTGATGAAGCGTCTGAGTCACATGCCACCTCCGCTAAATCGTAAAACCTCTTGCATAAGATTTTATATCTTTGCATCCGTGGGTCATCATTACTTCTATTGTATCCCGCTATTATCACACTATGCCTCCTCCTAACATTTTTGGACCACCGACGGAGAACATATTTTTCTGGCACGCACTCAATGTCTTCTTGTCCAAGAGTCAACAAGCTGTGACGACACATGATGCCCCTAAACTCAAACAACATACAACTACATTGGATATTTGTTGTCAGCGTGTCAAGCACAACATCATGCATTCTGTGGTATTTTTTTCCCTCCCACAACCACTCTTCCTTTACGGTATACTTCAGCAGACATCCGTCTTCGAACACCCTTTTCACGAAACAATTAATCTTTCCCCTAAATTCGTTTTGGACCTCCGCAAATTTGGCGTGCGTGTACTCTAGTTGAAATTGCCTCTCAATAAGAGATTGTGATCCACATGCAACTGTGGTATTGGATGAAGCAAAGTCAGCTTCAAATTCTTTTTCTGCTTTTTGCCGTAGTGCATTGTCGTATTGCACAACAAATTGTTACAAAGTAGTTCCCGAATTAATGAACCCATCAAAAAAAGCATTCAGGCCTTCACTCCTTTGGGTGGTTGACATGCCAGCCCAAAACTGACTTTTTAGATAGCAAGGAACCCAATGATGTCTCTCGTCAAACAATGTAGTGAGCCAGTCGTTTGTGGTCAAATCATATTGTCCAATAAATGCATGCCATCCCAACTCAAACTCACCCATCGTGATTGAATCATACACTAGTCTTTTCAATTCAGTCTTGATAGATTTGTAATTTGTGTAACCTTGCAATTTTTCCGGCACTTTTTTCATTATGTGCCATAGACACCATCGATGTTTGGTATTTGGGAAAACTTCTCTAATTGCATTAAGCATTGCCTTACATTGGTCGGTAACAATTCCTTCCGGTGGTTTGTTATACATGCACCGAAGCCACAATTCAAAAATCCACACGAACGACCTTGTGTCTTCAGCTGATACTAGACCACAACCTAACAAAATGGAGTGTCCATGGTGATTAACACCTACAAAAGGAGCGAAAGGCATGTCATATTTGTTGGTCAAATATGTGGTGTCAAAAGACACAACATCACCAAAATCCTCAGATGCCGCTCTACTGCGCGCATCGGCCCAAAAAACATTGCATATACGGTTGTCTTCGTCCATGTCAATTTCAAAGAAGAAGTCGTTGTTTAATTCCCGCATTTTTGAAAAATGTCGTAGAAGGGTCTGCCCATCCCCATCCTTACACAATGATCGCCTTTGTTGACCAATGTAGTTGCGAACATCACGTTCAATGAAGTTAACGTGTTCATATCCACCTGCTTCAGACACAAGAGACCGGAAACTTTTGTTAATTCGGACACCAGCGTCATCGTTAGTCTCAACAGTTTGCCTTGAATGCATATCAACTTTACGGTTGCCCCGTATTAGCCTTGACTTCTTCGGACTAATGTCATGATTGTGATCAGTTACAATGCTCCTTATGAACCATTGTCCGTCTTTCTTTGCTGCGGTGATTGAAGCTTTACACTATTTTGCTTTAGTGGGGACGGTCTTCAATTCTGGAGGAATAGCGGACACATAATTTCCCTCGCGTGAACAGACTAACTTGATGTAGTTGATTTCATTGTCTTCGCCCCGTGCTGAAGTCCTGGTGCGAATACCAAAGCCGCTTCTAATACTGTAATTTTTATAAAATTGTTTTACATCATCTAAGCTATCAAAACACATGTGTACTTTGGGTGGAATATCATCTCCGGAGTCATTGTGAGGTGGACCACTTTTGACGTGTACTTGTTCAGGCTGCTGATTTGGTATATGGATTTCGAAATGTTCCTCGAAGGGGATGTTATCTGCTGAGTGAATTGGCTTCATCAACTCAATGTTGTGATAAATTAAATGCCTACAAATGACAGACATTAATATTTCCACCAACTTGACTTACGAATGTTAGGGCTGTATTTATTTTTTGTTCCTTCAAAATAAACGTTTTGTAAACTTGAACCCTAAAAACCAAATGACACACTGATGCCATCTTCTACTTATTGTGAATCTGCACACATTGTGCTTCTTTAGTGACGATATGGAACAGGTCTGAAGGACAAAAAAATTTATTTTTCACAAAAAAGGTGAATGACTTACTTGCAATGAAGATTGCCACCAACATGGCTTTATGGTGATGTCCGCAGTTATGGCTCATCAGTCTTTAAGTAGCTGGGCTCACCATTATGAGACATCAATGAACTGCATCTTCAAAATGGGGAAGGTGGTGCCATAAAGGTGAGTTAAGAGTTGGTAGGTGGGGGAGTTAGACAGACATTTACTTCTGCTCGATGGAACAGGAAACAAACCGCTTTAAATACAAACTTACAATGCAAGAAAAGTAAGGGCATTTTAGTCATTTTGCCTAACGACTTTTTAGTATAAGTACTGCACCGTTGGCCCAACACTTTGCGAACAAAAAAAAGCAGCACTAAATTCCTTCCTTGCAATTCTAAAGCATCGACGATATAAGGTTTCGAAATTTCTTATCGTGTACACGTACAACTGCTTTTTCTCGACCTTGTATTAGTGGGTACAATATTTTTTTTTTCAGTTTAGTCGTACGTTGTTAGGTAATGGAACCCTGGCAAGGACTTGATGTTGAAGAGCAGGATTTGGAGTCATTCGTGAAAAGAGGCAACTCATCCAGAACACTGATTCCAGGACCTGTGGGAAATGTCTAAGCAGCAATGATTAATCGGGACAATGAACAAGCTGAAAGCACTCAACAATTTGCTCGTGACATTGCCTCCGCAACTTACGAACGAGATTTCAAATCGAATCCATGGTTATGGGCAGAACAGTTCATAAAATTCCATGGTATTCCGTCACTGAAAATTTTAGATTTGTCCAACCTATTAGTTAACGAATGACATTTGGGTGAAAAACTTGTTTTCTGCAGGGCTACTGAAGGAAGGCAAAATTGAAAATGCAACCCAGTTAGGAAGTTGCAAATGCACAACCATTCTTCCGTTTGTGGCATGCATTGTCAAACAATGTAAGCCTAATGGGCTAGGAGATATGCAAATATCTATAAAGGTAAGCATACAAAACACACATTTGGTATTTTTGGTTGACGACATAGTTCAAATAATATTTTTACTTCAAACAACAATAGGATACCAGTGCGACGGTGTGGGCAAGTGTCCATAGGAAGGTCCTGCTCAATCCAGAATTCGGACAACACCTCACAGTGGGGGCTGTTTTGCTGTTGCACACAGTAAGAACATATGTTGCCAACCTTAAACAGTGAATCATATTGATGTTTCAACATTCTATAACATGATTTGGCTAACTTTAATAGTTGTTGAAATAGGTTGCAGCATTCAGTCTCCGTCCCCGACTTTGCTATGTCAACATTACAGCACGCAACATTGTGAAGGTGTGGGTCATAATCTTAAACATTGTCAACGAGATACTGTCATTTTTTATGCACACCTTGACTTTGTATACATTTTGTTACTCTGTGGTACTAGATCTTCAAGGCAGATATATGTCAACCAACGGATGAGCTTATCCATGCGACTAAAAGGCCTGACATTGTCCTCCCCCCATGCATGGATCCCAATATTGATGAGTTATTGCGAAAACTTGTAAAACCCTCCATAGTGACCAAGAAGACTGACCATGGCCAAGGTTCCTCTGCCAGTGATGGTACCTCCTCAAGCACTAACGCTGCGCAAACAAATGATCCGTGAAAATATGTGACAAATTACATGGTTGTGGTGCTTAGTATCTAATTTGCTTTATTTCCAATAGGATTTTCTTAGTTTCGTTGGCTGTGCGTTATATTTTGTTTGTGTAATTTTGCTGCTTAGTATTGATTGTATTGTTGGTGGTTTCAAGAGTTCAAGTGATTTATTCACAACTATGTTAATCATCATCATACATAGTAGCGCAAACGTATGTGGGGATATGCAATACACTTAATGTATCAAAAGTTCCAGTCCACTATTTTCTTCTATTCAACACTCATTTTCTACTTCAGAATATAATTATCTGTTCATCCCTGATTGAAGTGAACTTCATTTATAAACTCAATTCCCATAAATTTTTCAGTCAATAAAGGTAATCCAGAGTTGTCTCCCATTCACGCAATGGGATGTTTTGCAAACACAAAGGAAATATCACATATCACAACTAAGTGAGGAGTAAGGAAAACCTATGTGGGGAGCTACGTGTACTTTTTTGTGTCCACATCCTTGATTCCAGTGAAGTTCATTTGTATGGTCATTTTCGTAAATTTTTCACTCAATAAAGGCAATCCAAAGTTCTCTCTCATTCACGCAATGGGATGATTTGCAAATACAAAGGAAATATCACATATCACAATTAAGTGGAGAGTAAGGAAAACCTATGTGGGGAGCTACTTGTACTTTTTTGTGTGCACATCCCTGATTCCAGTGAAGTTCATTTGTATGGTCATTTTCGTAAATTTTTCACTCAATAAAGGCAATCCAAAGTTCTCTCTCATTCACGCAATGGGATGATTTGCAAACACAAAGGAAATATCACATATCACAATTAAGTGGGGAGTAAGGAAAACCTATGTGGGGAGCTACGTGTACTTTTTTGTGTCCAAATCCCTGATTCCAGTGAAGTTCATTTGTATGGTCATTTTCGTAAATTTTTCACTCAATAAAGGCAATCCACAGTTCTCTCTCATTCATGCAATGGGATGATTTGCAAACACAAAGGAAATATCACATATCACAATTAAGTGGGGAGTAAGGAAATCCTATGTGGGGAGCTACGTGTACTTTTTTGTGTCCACATCCCTGATTCCAGTGAAGTTCATTTATAAACTCAATTCCCATAAATTTTTCACTCAATAAAGGCAATCCAGAGTTCTCTCTCATTCACGCAATGGGATGATTTGCAAACACAAAGGAAATATCACATATCACAATTAAGTGGGGACTAAGGAAAACCTATGTGGGGAGCTACGTGTACTTTTTTGTGTCCACATCCCTGATTCCAGTGAAGTTCATTTATAAACTCAATTCCCATAAATTTTTCACTCAATAAAGGCAATCCAGAGTTCTCTCTCATTCACG
>Ga0214544_1003198_pt1 | contig 34178 bp, 18 predicted proteins | sample CNSS3metaG_FD_160074 | JGI IMG/M metagenome (GOLD analysis project Ga0214544, IMG submission 160074) | Root nodule microbial communities from cowpea collected in UCLA plant growth center, Los Angeles, California, USA - CNSS3 | ecosystem: Host-associated > Plants > Roots > Nodule | place: USA...
AAGGCAAACAAGACCTCTATAAGAAATTCCCTCTTGTTCAACACAGGCCTTGAATCTAGCAAATCGAGCTGGAGAAGATTTGACATATTTAACTGCACTCCGAATTTTTGAAATTGAATCTTTTATCCCTTTTAATCCATCCTTCACAATTAAACTTAATATATGTGCGCAACAATGCATATGAACATATTCTCCCTTTAAGAAAAGACAATTCCATGCTCCTTCAATTGTGACAAATCTTTCTCCACTGTCCACCTCCTGCCACTTCCCTTTTCCATTCACATATACATAAAGTGGAATTGCTTGTAATCAATCCCTTTAATCACAATCACCCAAACATTAAACTTTCAGATCAAGCTCAATTATAAATGGCTTAAAACCAACCTTAAACTAAGCACTACCCTCCAATTTTGTGACCAAATCAGAGAAAAAAAGTGAAAATATGGGTTCAGAAGACACTCTAAAGCTTCCAGTAATCAACTTCACTGACCTAAAACTGGAAGCCAAAAATGGAATTTGTTAACTGATGGGTCAAATAAATTAATTATATAGAATGGTTGAAGGAAAAAATCGAATTGGAGAAAAAAGAGAAGTGAAATGAAAACCTAAAGCTATAAAGAGATGAAGAGCAATAAAAGATACCTCAGGAAAAACGACGCAACCTTCGACGGCGGCACAACCTTCGACGGCGACCTTCGACGGCGGCGAGGCAACGGAGACAGGAAACTTCGGTGGTGGTTGAATCTCGGTGGTGATTGAATCTCGATGGTGCTTGTGGACCGAATGTGATTCAAGAGACCGAATGGGATTCAAGAGAAATGAAAACTACAGTTCAATGTACTGCTCTAAACAGTTAACTATTTGCAGTACAGTTTTTTAAACTTTAACTTAAAAAATAATACAGTTTAATTTTACTATTAATAATTCAGTTATTTTTAGTTTAAAACAGTATAATTAACTTAAGTTCAATATAGTAGAGCATGTCCCACCCAAAGTACACTAAATCGCATCCACCCCTTATCCTGGTACTTCTGTAGGACTTCTCTGTTTAACGCTTCTACAAAACCTAAATTAACGAGGGTTAAACTTTATCTAACCACAAACCAAAACTATGTATGCCTTTAGTCCCATGCAAAAGTCACTCTCTACCCTACTGATGCAAAAAACACACTGACACCTCTCCACCCCTCCAAACCAATACGGGATTCTGTCGGCACGTGTTCAAAATACTTCAAATTTCAAACTCCAAATTATATAATTTTTTTCACTTTTACATCACTCTCACACCACTTCAAATTATCTTTGCACAACAACAATTTCTCTCTATTTTTAGATCACTATTATTCATTGAGGCTGACTTTCTTGGATTTAATTTAAATTGATCTCGGAAGAAACCGTTTGCTTTCGTATTTTAAATAAAGTATTAAATGTGTTTTTAAATTTTAAACTTTGTTGTGAAATTAAAATATGTTTTTATTTTAAAATTTAATATATTTTGATTCTTGAATTTTAAAAGTAATATATAATCCTCGTAGTAGTCTAAAGAGTTAAAGTTTTTTTACATGCAACTATGGTTTTAGATCGATATTTAAAATATATTTATTCTATGTGACACTATTTAACTTAAATATTAATTTAAAATGTTATCTAACAAGTAAAAATGTATTATTAAATTAAAAAGATTATATTCATTTATTTTTAAAATTTGAAAACAAAAATATATCAAAATTTAAAACAAAAATTAAATTTCAATTTCACGTATAATTTTAAAGATCCGAACATATTTAATTCATAAATAAAAAAATTATATAACATTTAACTTATATAATATAAGAATTATAATAATATGATTATCGAAAGATAAAAAGTACTAGGTTTTTAATCAATGTAAAACATTGCAGGCAATGTTATATACTGCACGCACACTTGCTACTGATTTTTTTGGTAGGGTCAAAGCATTCACACGAACTGGGATGGGCTTAGGTCACTTGGACTCTGAACGTTGGTACTTGGGCTTTAGCCCGAAAGTTGGACGCTAGAATTCTTGAACAAGTGTTGATTAAAATTAGTTCCCTAAACTTGACTGTTGAGTTTTTCAAAACAAATAAAATAATTTCTAAATCTTATAATCAACCATTCATTTTCAAAGGTTTGACAATTGATGAAATGGTTCGAGTAACGACATTTTTCTCTTTTTTTTGGTTAGTGGCATCCGATTGAACCATCATATCACTGAATAATTCTAAAGCTCTTAAGAATTTTATACATATATAGCAGTCAAAATTTCATTAAAAGGAAGTATATACATATATGATTGCATTTATAAATATTATTATATAATATAGTGTTATGTTATTTTATGAATAATCGTGAGCAAAACCAATAAATTAATCTAATTAAATTTATTTTTCGTCTTTTATAGTTTCTGATATTAAATCTAATTAAGTCTAATTAATCTAATGTTATTATATAATATAGTGTTATGATATTTTATGAATAATCAGATTCGTAACCACATAAAAGTCACAAGTTGTGCGATTTATCACTAACGTCTACTATATATCTAAGAAAATGTTAGGATAATGAAGTTACTGAAGTAGACATTCTCCTTCATTGACACGTGTGCTAGAGTAATGGTATTTTGGTCATTTTCCTGTTGTAGTGTTTTTGGCGGTGTAGTGTGTTAAATGGTCTGATAGACATTTGCTGTCAGATTTCAAAATCCTTCTTCTCCAAGCCAAATTAGCTGCGTCCTTCTTCTCCATGTAACTTTCTTCTCCGTTCCTCCTTCTTCTCTATTTCTCCTTCTTCTTCATTCCTTTCTTATTGTTTGTAAGTTCATTTTCTTAACTTTTGAACTACTTTTTATTTGTTGAACGTTGTTGTTGATATTTTTATTTTTTTTTAAAGTTAAATATTTTGAATTTATTGTTTTTTGTTCTTGATGCATCTTTCTTCTTTATCCATTGTTTTTGTACTTCTTTATTGTGTTGTAGTATCTTTTAAAAGACGTTTATAGAAGTTTCCTTTTGTTTCAGATATTATTTGTTCATCGTTTTTAGAAGACGTTTTGATGTTTTTGTTGTAAAGAATTTTTTTATGTTATTTTTTGGATTTCTTTTTGTTCATTATTTTGTTTCTTTTGTTTAGAACTTATTGAAAGTCTTTTTCAGTTGTATGCACATTATTTGTTGACGAAAGTTTTTAACTTTTTTTGCGCTTTATTTTGTTGAAGATGATTCGTACCTTGATATTTTGTTTTGTTTATTTTTCATTTCTTTATTTGAATTCGTTGTGTCGTTGGTTGAAACTTAACACCTAATTTATTGTCACGTATTAGATGGCAAAAAAATTTGATATGATCAAGGATATTGATGGAAGAAGGGAAAAGTTGGAACTTGTTGTCAGAATCGTAGATTTGTGGTATGTTGAGTCGTGGGATTCCAAACGAAGTATGGAAATGGTTCTGATGGATCAAAAGGTAATGTAAAGTACCATATTTTAGCATGTTGTATATTTTATTTTATAAGATGACAACTATATTTAACCATATATGTGTTAATTTGTTCTTCAGGGTGATCTTATTGTTGCAATGATTAAAAAGGAAGATATGGATGTTTGCGAAGACAAGCTAAAAGAGGGTGAAACTTACATAATGCATAACTTTAAACTGTTGAAGAACAAAGCTCAATATTAGGTTTGTGAGCATCCATTTAAGCTGTTGTTTATAGGAGCAACGTCTATACGACCACAACCCATTGCAAGCATACCTAGAAAGTTTTGGAAGTTTAAAAGTATAAAGGATATCATTGATGGAAAGTATTGTGTTGATTTGTTGGTTGGTAAGTTTATTGTTGTATCGTAATGTATGTGTCCTATATTTAGTTTTTTTGTTAATTTTTTTTCTTTTTTTTGCATGTTAGATGTGATTGGTGTGCTGGACAATGTAGAGGAGAAAGGCCATTCGAAAAATGTTGTGTTTGACCTGAAAGATTTAGGTTGGTTTCATTATGTATGGTGTTTTATATTTACAGTAGTTTTTTAATTATTTGATAACTATTTTGTAATGTGGTGTTGTTATGTCATTAATGTAGTGGTGCTATAATCTGTTGCACATTGTGGGATTCATATTGTGAGAAATTATTGAGTTATTGGAGGACACGTAGTCAAACATCTAATCTTGCTATTATTCTTACTCAGGCCAAGATAAAGCCTGCATCAGGTATGAATAACGTCATTACTATATTTAGATTATCATTATTATTTAATCTAATTTAATTAGTTTTTATAGGTTCATGGCCAGTGTCACTGTCTAATTCTTGGAATGGTTCGAAACTGATAATGGGCGATGACATACCTGAGCTCATTGATTTTAAGAAGCAATTTGCAGAGTATGTTTATATGTGAGCCATCTATTCTTCATTAAAAGTTGTTTTCATAAACACTAACTAATGTGTACTGTGTAGAACCTCTGGTAGTGAAACTTTTGAGGAGGGGAGTCAATATAGTGGCTCTTTGCAGATTAGTAATGTTGATAGGTTTATGCATAAAACTGTTGTTAAAAGTGTTTCAGAGATTACCACTGTATTAAAGGTAGTTCTCATGTTTGTAAATTTTTTTTAAGTCCATTTTCTAATTGTTCATCATATTATTGACCTTTTTTGTATTGATATAGGAGATTTCCTGTTTTACTATTGCACGTACACTTAAATTTAACTTAGGAAATGATGGATGGAATTATTTGGTGTGTAACGTATGTACGAAAAGAACTCATGAAGTTGGTTTTTTTAAGTGTCTTAGCTGTGATGCTTTTAACGATTCTCCAAGAATTCAGTTAGTAAATGTTAAATTTATATGTTATGCCTTATGTCATAATGTTAATTGTAATATAAATTTTTGTAGATACAAGCTAGAAATTCAAGTCACTGATGGGAAAAAGGTGGCCAATTTCATGCTTTGGGACCAAGATTGCATGAATTTAATTGGTGTATCTGCTGCTGATTTGAGAAAGAAAATGATCAAGGTAGAAGAAGTGTAGTCTGTTTTAGAACTTAACTTATTTTACAAGAAACATTTTTGTAAACAACTTAGTAATAATTTAATTTGTTGTACTTGGTTTATATTAGCATGGTGAAGACGATCCTAAGTGTTTCCTAGAGGATCTAGATGTTATTTTAGGATGTACTTGGGCTTTTAAGGTTAAGCTACAAGGAAAGAACCGACCTACCTTAGTTATGAGAGTTTCTACTGACGTGGAAATTATTGATTACGTTAAAGCACTACTTGGTCAGGAGGAGGTAGTATTGCAATATTTTGTAGTTATGACCTGAAATATGAATCATAGTTTTATTACTAATTGATTTTGTTTATAACACTTTGCAGGCAAGCCAAGTTGGTGAATGTATGGTTAGTTGTCCATCTGATATAGTTCCTGATATTTGCAATTCCTCAGTAAGTATAGTTAAATTTAATTTTGTTTCTTAATGACAACAATGATAGTTTGTGTTTTTAAATTCTAATTGTAAATGAATTATGCAGGAAATGGTTATTAGTAAATGTAGCAATGCCAGTGTTTCTTATGTACCAACTTCTAGCGGGACTTATTTAGTAAGTATTTCAAATATGGTCATTTTGGTTGTAAGATAAATTGTTATACAATGTCTGAAATTTTATATATATATATATATATATATATATATATATATATGTTGCCAGGCAATTGAACTTGTTGAATGTATTGGTAATGTTGCATGTGACTTAACAGTTGATACCGATAGTTCATTGGTAAGTATAATTTTAGTTCAATTAGCATAGTAATATAACTAATGCTTTGAATCTGTAACATGATTATGTTCATCATTGCAGATGTGCCTTTCTTCCACCGTTGATGATGAACTTGATGATGTTTGTGCTCCCATTGATGATGTTCCAGACATTCCATCAAGTATCATGGAGATCGATTTTCTGGAGGACATTCCTCTAGCTCAGTTATCAGCTACAAAGACTACAAAGCCAATCAAGAGTATCAAAAAGGAGAAATTATAAATGTATTAATGTGGCCAGGAAAAGTATGTTAAAATGTTTTTGCAAACCTTTTTATCTTTGTGAACCATATTGTAATTTCTATCGTAACTCATTCTCGGTCCTGTTTTGATGAATTCTAATTATGAATTTTGTGAATCACCTTTAATAGTTTTGGGGGTGCAAAATTGTAGAAGACAATTTCGAAGAATGCTAATATAACGTGATTGTTATTATTATATTTTAGATCTTTTTTTTTACAAGTAACTATATTGTTAAATTATGAAATTACTACTATCTTTTTTGAAGTATTATTTAGTAATGACTTTAGATAAAAAATAAGTATAATGACTACTACACTTTTCATTTATGGCTTATAATCAAGATTTTCTTTATTAAACTTCAATATTAATGAATACTACCATTAATTGACATTACTATGCAACATAATAATGATACTATCACAATTGTATAAATGAATAAGCGCCCCAAAATAGATTTGTTGATTACAACTATAATAATAATACATTGTTATTTATAATTGGCTAAATTGTGTCAATAAAGAAGTCATCCATGAAATATAATAATACAACCCACGGGCAAAAATTGTAATAGTTAGAACTTAAGACACTTTTTGGTTTCAATGAGATGGTTTAGGATTTCTTGAAAGGACATTCATATTGATTGAGAGGACATGCATTTAAAACTAATACTATTGTTGAACATTTAAATTTTGCAGAGAAGTATGGAATGTACTATTACAGAGAAGTTGTTGATGAGTTTCCCTCATCAGAAAAGTATCGAACCTAATATTTCATTGTGTTATTAACAATGTCATCTATAAATAAGCTACATTGAAAATGCAGGGTAAGTGACAAATAAGACATGTTAAGGTGAAAAGACCTCCATTTAATAACCCTAATTATATCTTGCGTACTAATATTAGTTTATACAAGTTTTATTTTTGGCGGTAAAAATTGATGGATTGTTCCATCCAGTAACATATACACCAAAAATTTGACTAATGGTAATCTGATTAAAAATTTGTAAAGCAAGTAGCAAAATATGGTAGAACACAAAATTTTTGAGGCTATTGATGACTTAGAGCAGACAAATTTTATACTTGAGCAATGAAGAGTATTATTTGGCTGGTGGATGATTTTTTAATTTCATCTACAATTGTTTTCTAGGAATTTCGTCTTAAAGCTTTAATACCTATTACAAAACCTCTGCATAACATTTAGAGATTATTGAAAATGTTATATTGTTGTGTTAATGTTTTTCATGTACTGTTTTATCTACTAGGATGGATAATGAAAATACCAAGTCCAGTACAAGTGCAAGACTAAAAAGGAAACAAATAATCCAACAGAAGAGGATGAATGCTACGTGCATACAACAAAAACACCCTGAAAAGAAAAGAAGAAATTGTACACCATTAGCTAATGTAACTGATATTGATGTTGAAATTGTAAGAACACTAACTGAGATGCTTGATAAGTACAATGTGCATTGCAAATATTTCAGAATGGCTAGGGATCGATATGCAGAACAACCATTTCATGATCTCAAGTTAAGGCTTATAGCAGATAGGCAAAAAGATGGCCGAATATACAACATGCCAATGGTTTTAGAAGTAGTTGCATTAATCGTTGGGGATGTTGATAACGCTTCTCCTAGAGATATTATTATGGAAAGCAAAACAGGAAAGCTGCAAAGAATAAACGAGTTGCACACCAGTTATTTGGGTTATCAATATCCTCTATTGTTTCCATATGGTGAAGATGGTTATAGGCATGATATTAGTCATCGCGATTCTTTGGCATCAAAACGTAATCGGTTAACAATCAGGGAATGGTTTTGTTTTAGAATTCAGACTCGAGATTGTGAGGCAATGACTATTTTTAGATCTAGAAGATTGTTCCAACAATTTGTTGTTGATGGATACACAATGATTGAGTCAGAAAGATTATCATTCATCATAAACAATCAATCCAAGCTGAGGGTTGATAAGTATAATAACCTTTGTCAACCAAGTAATGAAAGCCAAACTGATGCCTCTAAAAAAGGAAAACGATTTGTGCTTTCATCAAGCTTTGTTGGCGGCAGAAGATTTATGGATCAATTATATTTTGATGGAATGACAATATGTGGTCATGTAGGATTCCCAGATCTATTTGTAACTCTTACTTGCAACCCGAAATGGCCAGAGATATCTCGAATATTGAAGACTTCAAAGTTAAGTCCTTTAGACCAGTCATATATTATTGCAAGAGTATTTAGAATCAAATTTGATGAGTTGCTATCAGATTTAACAAAAAAAACATATATTGGCAGAGTAATAGCATGTAAGTATTAATATTTTAATGATTGAATGTCAAAATTTCAATTATTATTTTTTTCTAGCAACGTAATTCTTAATTTATTTTTGACAGACATGTATAGTATTGAATTCTAGAAACATGGTTTACCACATGCTCATTTGCTAATATTCTTGCATCCTTCTAGCAAATATCCAACAACATTGGATATAGATAAGGTCATTTCAGCCGAAATACCATGTGCCAAAAAGGAGCCACAATTGTATGCCTGTGTCAATGAACATATGATACACGGACCATGCGGATTAGCTAATATATCATCTCCATGCATGAAGAATGGATCATGTTCCAGATTTTATCCGAAGAAATTCCAAAATACTACCACAATTGCAGAAGATGGTTTTCCTTATTATCGTCGAAGAAGCAACGGTATCACTGTTGTCAAGAAGGACATAGAACTAGATAATCGTTTTGTTGTCCCTTACAATCCTACAATATTGGTCAAATATCAAGCTCATGTCAATGTTGAATGGTGTAATCGTTCCAATTCTATTAAGTACTTATTTAAGTACATCAATAAAGGATATGATAGAATTACAGCTGCTATAGTTTCCAATGGCAATGATGAGAATGTACCTTAACTTGCAACATATGAAATCAAACAATATATTGATTGTAGATATATTTCCCCATGTGAAGCATGTTGGAGAATATTTTCATTTCCTATTCACGGAAGAAATCCAACTGTTGAACGACTATTTTTTCATTTGCCTGGTGAGCAGTCAGTGTACTTCGAGGATGATGATGATATTGATGAAATCATGGCAAAACCAATAGTTAAGGAGTCAATGTTTACAACCTGGATGGAGTGCAACCAAAAATATTCTGATGCAAGGAATTTAACATATCCACAATTTGTATCTAACTATGTTTATAATAAGAATCAAAGATGTTGGAAACCAAGACAAAAGGACAACACCATTGGCAGACTTATCTGGGTTCCCCCAGCAACTGGTGAACTTTTCTACTTAAGGAAGATGCTAACAGTAGTAAAAGGTCCACAATCATATGTAGATCTTCGAACTATTGACAACATAACATATGCTACATTTAGAGAAGCGTGTGAAGCTTATGGATTTTTAGCAGAGGATACCGAATATGTCGATGCTATTAAGGAAGCTAAAGATTGGGGATCAGGACACTTTTTAAGGAAATTATTTGTAACCATCCTCATGTCAAATAGTGTCTTAAAGCCTGAAGAGTTGTGGAGTAAAACATGGGAATGGCTGTTTGATGGAATATTATACAACGAAAGGATTATTGCTACAAATCAAGGTAGAATCAATTAAAGCATATAAAATCTATGTTTCATGTTTTAAGTATGTTAACTGAATTTTTCTGTTGCAGAACTCAATCTCAATATTGAAACTCTTCAAAATTTGACCTTGATAGAGATTGAGAAGCTCTTGCAGAATAACAGGAGAACATTAAAGGAATGGCCGTCTATGCCTTATCCCAATGATTTTGTGGTAGATTGGTATATGCAGAACTTGATTACAACAAGGATGATGAGCTACATATATTTGAATCTAACTTTAACCTTATGACAGGTTTGTGTTCTTTTGTACATGTATTATTCATCAAGACATTAAAATATAACTTAATAAATTCTGACCAATTGCAGATGAGCAAAGACATATTTTTGAACAAATTATAGATGTTGTCCATCATGAACAAGGGGGGATGTTCTTTTTATATGGTTATGGAGGAACCGGGAAAACTTTTATGTGGACAACCTTATCTTCTGCTCTTCGATCTGAAGGAAAAATAGTCTTGACAGTTGCATCAAGTGGCATAGCTTCTTTGTTATTTCCTGGAGGTAGGACAACTCCTTCTAAATTCAAGATTCCAGTTCTTACATTAGAGCACTTTGTTTGCAACATTACAAAAGGTAGTGAACTATCAGACCTTATGAAATTGCAAACCTAATAATTTGGGATGAAGCACCAATGACACACAAGTATTGTTTTGAAAAATTGGATCGAACTTTAAAAGACATCATGAGAGAAAAGAACAAATCTGATTCAGTTTTTGGTAGGAAAGTAGTAGTTTTTGGAGGAGATTTTAGACAAATACTTCCTGTTATTCCACGTGAAAGCAGGTCTGATATTGTTCATGCTACTATCAACTCATCCTATCTCTGGGATCATTGCTAGATTATGAATTTGACAAAGAACATGCGACTGTTGCAAAATGGATTACAGTAGTCTACTATAGCTGAAATTGAAGAGTTTTCTTCCTGGATAATAAAAATTGGCAATGGTTCATTGAATGAACCAAACGATGGATTAGTTGATATAGAAATCCCATCAGAATTACTAATATCAGAATATAATGATCCTATCCAAGCCATTGTCAATAGCACATATCCAGGATTAATGCAAAAATACAAAGATGAAGGGTTCCTCATGTAAGATCCGAGAAATTTAAATAATTAATTAAATAATTATTTAATAAATGCGGGTAGTAAGAGCCTTTAAGACATTTAATGCGAATTGCTATGACATGGAAAAGTGCTAGCTCAAGTGGTTGAAAACACTTTATTGTGTGAGAGAACTTTGGTTCAAGTCCTATGGGGCCATTTATGTGTTATTTAATTATTATTGTTTTTAATAATAATATGCTAGAACATGTTGAGGATAATATAATCATAGAATTATATTAATCATCACGAAACATGAATTGGTTAAATGGTTGTGCATTGATTTGATAATTGGTTTGATGTGGGTTCGAACCTTAGTGAACCCCAAACTAAACTCTCTTTTTGTCAAAATTTACTTTGGCATGAAGGTGAAAGGGCATGGAAACCCTAACTGGCCAAGGAGTAGCCAATGGTGGCTGAAAAATAGATGTGTTATGAACCATTGAATAGCACTTATACCACTTTTAAATGCCATTTTCGTTTTAGCACATTAATCCATCATTAAGGCACTATTATAAGGGAAATTTTAGGTGAGAGAAAAGGTTTCTGCATTTGTTATTGTTGTATAGGGAGAGGAGAACGAAAAGTTGAGAGTTTGTTGAGGATTGAGTGAGGAAAGGAGCTACATAGAGATAGAATCAAAGGAGGATTATTGGTGATCAAGGGGGAACTCACAACAATTCCAAAATAAGCTAAGGAAACCAGGTTAGGGGAGCTGAACCACGTCTATTTATATTTTTACGCATATCTGTATGTATTATATCATGTACGTGTATGATCTCCCTTTGCTTACATTGAAATTCGAGTTTCTGGAAATTTTCCAAAAACTGCCTGGCGGGTGATGAACCACCATCATTGTTAGAGTGTTGCTGCTTATATTTTGTTTGAGCATGCTTGGGATTGTTTATATGACTAGGGGATGAATGCACATGTTAGGTGTTATAAGGCTTGGAATATTATAGATGGTAATGTCTTTCATTAGGGGTAGTCTAGAATGAGAGCAAATGAGAGCAACCTGTGTGAAGGGTGCTTGAACCTGAACTAAAATCAGTAATGTGCAAGTATTGGTGTAGTGATTGGCGGTACGTGTCCCCCGCCAGGCAATCTAGAAGCGGCAACGCCTAGCAATACGTGTCCCCCGCCAGGCGATTTTGCTGTAGCAGATTGGTGTTATGCTTGCTATGATGTGCGTGATCTACAAGGCTTCTAGGATATCTTAAAGGTCGGCTTGTTGGTGTTCCTTGAGTTGTGGCTCGGAACGTATCCCTTGAGTTGTGGCTCAGGAAAGGGGTTAAGCACGTGGTATTCCTTGAGTTGTGGCTCGAAATAGCATCTCTTGAGTTGTGGCTCCGGATGGCGGATGAACACGAGGAACCCTTGAGTTGTGGCTCGGGTTGGCGAGTGTTACCGGTGTGAGTGTGCTGGTTGTGGCCAGTACGGATGGGTCCAGATAGATTGCCCTCCATAGTAGTTGGCTGACGAGTTTGGTAGTCTTGGGACGTTGCGAACTATGTTCGCATTTGGGAACTCCACCTGGCGCTATGGTGTATGATCCGTAGCAATGATTTCTCGCACGTGCTCTATCGGTTGTGACCGATAGGTATGGCAGCAAGTCACCTCGAAGTAATCACTAGAAGATGTAGAACACGAATAACATGGTGGTGGCCATGTGATGTGATATCAAAGGATGGAATTCCTTTGGTGTGATTGTGTGATTGGTATATGTGGGCCATATATATATGTTTATTTTCTTAGCTCACCCTATATGCTTGTGTTTGGCGATGATCGTGTACGCGGTGCACGGGAGCAGATGATGTTGCAGGTGGATCTGGTGAGACTTAGCAGCAGAGCGGGGAAAACTCATGGGAACAATTTTATAGAGTTTTATCATTTATGGTTTTGGAATAAAGATGTAATCTATTATAAGACTGTTTTGGTATTTTATTGAATTTTGAGAAGATTTGAACTTAGTGTTATCTTTATTATGAAATAAATTCTTTGAAATCCGCATTTTTGGGAAATGGATTTATAATAAATGTGATTTTATTTTCCTATTTTATATTATATTTTTAAACCCGTAATATCCGGTCGGGATGTTACACCTCATATCAAGAGCTATTCTAGCCAGTCGAATTGAAACAGTTGATGAAATCAATCAATCTGTTTTGGAATCAATTCCAGGTGAGCCATTATTCATAATTAACAATTGACTAAATCATCACTAAGGTGTCTCAACTTAATCTGATTCATGTATTTTAGGAGAAAATAAAGAATACCTAAGCTCTGACTGCATAGATACCTCTGAGCCAATAGAAGTTGAAGCATACGATGGTATTACACCAGAATTTCTAAATTCTTTAAGAACATCTGGACTACCAAGCCATAGTATCAAGCTAAAGGTTGGTGCTCCAATTATGCTTTTAAGAAATTTGGATCAATCTCAAGGTTTGTGTAATGGTAGCCGATTAATAGTGACTAAACTTGCAAACCATGTAATCAGTGCAAAGATTATTACTGGAAAATCAAAAGGGACACAAATTTACATTCCACGTATGTCCAAGTCACTATCCCAGTCCCCTTGGCCATTCAAGCTGATTAGAAGACAATTCCCAATCATGTTGTCTTATGCTATGACCATTAACAAATCTCAAGGACAATCTTTAGATTGTGTTAGGCTGTATTTGCCAACACCCGTTTTTAGTCATGGTCAATTATATGTTGCAGCTTCTAGAGTTAAAAGCAAGTCCGGATTAAAGATTTTAGTCCATGACAATGAAAACAAACCTTTGACTACTACCACAAATGTAGTTTTCAAAGAAGTTTTTAACAATGTATGACTGCATTGTATGTTAACATACTTGTATGCCTTTATTTTGTGAAAAATTCCTGTCAGAGACGACTTATGAAAATATCAATCGTTCATTGTGCTGCATTCATATGCTGACTTGGTATCCTATTTTGAGCTTTTGTTTTAATGCATTGCAGTGCATTCATCTGCTGACTTGGTTCCTGTTGTCATGATATACGTTGGTTGATCATATCTTGAATTTACCATTTTATTGCTTGATGAGATGCTTATTTTGCCAGATGCATTAAAATTCTAATCTACCATACACCAAAAAAATAGAACAACATTTAATAAATGCATAGATTCAAGAAACTGATGTTATTACTTATTATTCACAGCAACATAGTTATTTGGCACACCTACCACAATCAGGTCAAAATGGTGCTCATGTACGTTCGTATAATAATTAGTTATCAAAATAATTATTTCTGAAACTTATATTTAGCCCAATTGATACTGAATATAGTCACTAAACACACCACCATAATTATGTCATGGACCTTTCACAACTGTGACGTTATTAATATTTTCAGGTAAACCAAGACTCTAAAACCTATAACTACCCCAATTAATAATGAGTATTTACTAACCAAACCACCATCATTCTCTACCGCACTTCCCACATATTTGACATTATTATTGTTATAAGCTCTACAAATCGTGATCCATTTTCATATATCAAATAGGTATTGTAATTATGGCTATCGACACCTATATTAACTACATCAAATCATGACCTTTCAAATTAGTTTTTCAATTCAGTTTTGTATGATAATATTAACAAATATTATTATCTTTAACTTATTATAGTTTTTATAAATATTTAATATTATACTCAATCTTAATCGTAGACATTCCATTATTAATTTTCATAGTACACATTATTAATTTAATTTAATTTTTTTAGTAAATAATATTCCGAACTGGAATACTTATATTCAATGAACTTGGATGGATTTTTACGTAATAATAGTTATATAAATTTCCAATTTTATTTAGCAATTTCTATTAAGAATAGTTGATTAGCTTTTAATTTTTCTTGCTCTACGTTTCATATAATGCAAAATTTGGTAATATATTATTTTAATTTATTCAAAGTTATTTGATATTCAAATAATCTACCCATTCACAATTTTAATTTGACAATATATATTTTTTATTTATTCAAATCTTTTCTTTACTCTAATAATCTACTTAAAAAAAATATAAAGTACTAAAATGAAATTATTTAACATAGACCAATCAGAAATACAACATATAATTACAATACATACTCCATTTTATATTATATATTCAGGTCTTCATAAACACAGATGCTAACATACCAAAAAAGATTAATATTCACATACAAAATATTAGACAAACATTAATGCCAACATACCAAAAATATTAATGTTGACATATAAAATATTAGACATGTTGAAATAAAGAAAACCAAATAGAAAGACATTGTTCATAGGTCTCATACATTTGTTTTACACACCAAAATAACAACAAACACTTATACATGCTAAATCTTCAGAATTTGGATGACGTTGGTTTGGTCAGTCTGCACCATAAATCGAACACGATCTCTAGCAACCAACCCATTCTCCTTACAGTATTTCTTCCAACCACATGTCAGATAACACTCAGATGAACTCCTGCCTGTCCATCGAATCTTGCAGTTCCAGTATTGTGAATGGTCATTTGTTAGAACATATTTTTTTCTCCTCTTCACCAAGCCTTCTTTCACAAACTTCGCATCTAGATACTACATTGAAAGAAACTGTGTTAACAACATAAATATAAACCAAAATTATAAACTAATAACTACAACTATCAACCATACCAAAGAAGATGATCGAACATCATAAGGACTTAATATTTTCTCACAATCAACAACACCAACTTCAACTTTGTTGCTACCACCATTGTCGAAATCTCTCTTATAATCAATTTCAACTCCTTCCACCGAGAAGATCCTGTGAACAAAGACATTGTTTCCTACATAACTTAAATGTAGGAAACAAGGAGAAACGAACCCATAGTATGCAACATACTGACAAAAACCAAATAATACCATCCTTCCACCCTCATTTGTGTCGACAAATATTTCAAACTTTTTTGTCAAAGGATCGTACAACTTCACCGGATGGTTAAACGAAATTTTTTCCTGACAGAACATTTGGAAGTAATCAGGCAAGATTATCAACAGCTACCAGAACAATCAACAGAAACCATATATTAGTAAAAAAAAACTCCAAATGTACACTAAAAATTCAAAAAAATGACTAAAGTTCCATACCGTGTTTGGAATGAACTGCACTCTAAATGCTTGGAAAAATCTGACTGAGGACAGAGAGTCACATGCTAGACCATTGTTTCTTCTACTAGGATACACAACTTCACTCCAGTCCAGATCGAACAACCTTATGCGAAAGTATCGATCTCCACAGTAAAGGCTACAGACGTAATATACATCGTTTAGCTCATAAAACCACATCAATTGCTCTACCACACGGAACTGTCTCTGAGGAAGAAGAGTTTGTTCAAACTCTATGTTGATCACGTTTCCTTTCGGATCATTGAAAAAATTTGTCCCCAGCAATAGAGATTTGCCCCATTGTTCATAAAATCCTTCTTCGAACTCCAAACACTCCTGTCATACATAAAACCACAACGATCCTTAAAAATAAGAAGTGTATAAAATATAATGGACATGGTTGAAGCAAAGGATGACAGAAAAATTAAAACTTTCGTCCAAAAACTAATTGTATACATCAAACACACAAAACATAAACAAAATCAAACATGCAAACGGACTTACCTCTAAGGGTTCCATCACCATGACAGAGTTCTGGTAGAAATTTGTGAAGCCGAAAGCCTTGGAGGTAGACATTGATCGTCGGAAGGTTCTGTAACTCGTGAGAAAGACTGTTTTTCTTCTTCGTTTCTGAACAAAATAACCTACAGTCTTCAAATCTCCTTTTAACTAAACTAAAGGAAACGTCTATTGCAACTCCAAACGTTCTGACCTTTAGAATAATAAGTTGCAGAATATCAGTCTGAACACGTTGATAAGACAAACCATAATTCCTTTTGCCGCCATTTCTTCATATTCGCATCAATATCTTATTTGGAATTTAATGATATTATTAATTTAAACCAAAAAATAATGTTTTTGATACAATTTGAAATATCTACTAATAGGTTCAATCACCAATTAAAATCTTAATGACATTATATATCAAATTTAATAGTAATGACATCAAATTTAAATTTAGCAATACTTAATAAACTTTTAAATCAATAACATTACAAATATAACCAAAATTAAAAAATTTGAATATAGTACATCAAATTAATTAATTCTTCGTAGTTATAGTAGATTATATTTACTTAATAATTGTAATAATTTCATATACTCAAATTAACAAATCGATCCTTTAAAATCATTTAAATCGAAATAAATAATTTGTAACACCCCATTTAATTAATAACGCTAATTAAAGGAATGTCACGCAGAATAGTATTAGAAACAAAGTCCTGAAGTGTATACATTACTCCTCACGATTATCCAAGAGAAAACCCGAATAAGAAAAGGGCACACTACGATGCCATAACAAAGTATAAAATATAAATCATCAACATTTAGAATTTTAAGCCTAAAGACCAGCAGTACACAGGCCATAACCCTAAAGGAAAGTCCAAGTAAACCTAGATCCAGTCCAAGCAAACTATGCAGCGGAACCTCCATCACCCTGATGATTACACGGAGTTCTCACCTCTACTCACATCAACAAGTTGATGATCATTACAAAAAGAAAAAACCACACCACAGAACATACAACAAACAACAGAAGGGTAAGATAGAGCCAAAATTAGTTTTATCATACAATCAAATATACTTTCACAGTCCAATATACATACATCATCCAAGCATGTTATGACCTTCCAATCAATACACTAAGACTCGACTCGACTCGACTCGACTCATCCGGATACATATAATCTGGTCGGATTCACTGGATGCTTGCACTTGTGGTGGATACCTCTGCTCACCCCCGAGCTATGTGTTACAAGTGTTACAATGAATCAATCCCTCACACACAAGGTTAGCCCTTAAGTGAGTTTCAGGCCTCCTACTACTCTCACCACAAGAGTAAGTTCGCTCTAAGTGAGACTAACTGACTCCTTAGAGTATCAGGATGCAACCTTACCTTGAATCCTTACCAAATTATACAGATGGGGCACCACCATGGACACCCACTAACAGGGGCCATGGAATTACGGCCCGACCACTGAAGCACGACCCTGAAATCCCACCTAGAGATCTCAAGGAATTATGCACTAACCCTCGACCAATCATGCTCAAACAATCGAATAATATTTATCATGCAAATAATCTCATATCAACCTTTATAAACCATACTCATTAATATTCAAATGTAGAATCAATACTAACTCATCCTTCCCAAACCATGAATATAGAATTTCATCTCATACCAATACCATGCTACTTTAATTACCAACCATCTCATACATGCCACATGCCAAGCTCATGTTCAACTTATCAATCACAGACCATAAACCATTCTACTCATACCCATTCGCCCAATTCATGCTTTTAAAAGTAATTGAATCAATCCACAAGTTCAAGTTAAAGTAAGGAATTAAAATTCTGCAGTAATTCTCGCTTAAGCTAGAAATTCTTTAAGCTAGACTGATCTCGCTTAAGCTAGACTGGTCTCGCTTAAGCTAGACTGGTCTCGCTTAAGCTAGACTGATCTCACTTAAGCTAAAATCTCTCGCTTAAGCTAAACTGACAGCTTTTCACTGGTTTCAACATGTAAGAACACAAAATCCCAAACAACAAAAACTAAAGAAAACACAAACCTGTTGCATAAAATGTTGGCATCATATTTTCATGCTTTAAAAGGGTAAACAAATCATTCATGGGAGCATACAAGTATTTAAACAACTGTGCCGTCAATCTCGCTCAAGCTAAGGAGCTCTCGCTCAAGCGACAGGGGTCCCTCGCTCAAGCGAAAAGCTTTCACCTAAGCGAGATTGAAAATAGAGAGCACTTCAAGTTCTCGCTCAAGCGAGAGGCCTTCGCTCAGGCGAGCACTCGAAACCAAAGGGGGCGAGTTATTGTCATTCTCGCTTAGGCGAGAGCTCCTCGCTTAGGCGAGAGCTTCTCATTTGGGCAAAAAATAGCTCGCTTAGGCGAGCATAGCAGATCTCACCTGCTCTCACGCATGCTAAGCCAAAAATTCATCCACAAACAATACACAAATTATTTTCACACCATCAAAAGCACATCAAATAATCAAGAGCACCCAACAGAACTAGAACAGGCACATTATTTATAAAAGCATAAAAATAAATCCTAGCTTCCCTTACCTAGAAAGGAGCTAATATCGGGCTTCGACTTTTAAACCAACGGGACCGACAGCTCCAAGAGTAGATCTAAGAAGTGAAGACGTGTTGAGTTTAGAGCTAGCTTAACCAAGATTGGGACTAAACCCTAGCAGAGCCTCTGTGGGGTAAAGGAGAGTATGAGAGTACTATTTCTGCAAGAATGACAGAAGTGAGAGGGGTTTGGCTGTCTTAAGGGCCTTGGACACCCTATGGGTCAGTCCTTAGACCCATAAGATTAGGAGCAGCCCTTTAAAAATTAGGGCAGAATAAAAGAGGGTTTTACATAATTTATATACAATAACATTAAATAACAATATGTATTACAACAAATCAAATTACATATTATAGATATACTTAAACCTACCTTACAATTAATTCATCATGAAATATACTAAAAAACATAACATAAAATAATAGTTAATTTCAGCTAATTATATCAATAATATATCCTTAAATCAATCTAATCGATGTATATAATTAAATTAAGTATTTAACTCTTCAAAATATTTTTTTTCCTAATCATTTATTTATAAATAAAAATATAAAAGTCATTTTTTCAACATTACCAAATTTTAAAAGCAAACAAACACGACGGGTCTCCTACTAGTTTTACTTAAAATCTGAACAGTTCAATAATGTCTAAGTACACAATGCAGGGTTTAGAAATTAATTCCTCAAAATTTATTAGTCACTGCGAAACTGGGTTAGGACAAGAGGATAAAGAACTTTTTTCTTTTCTTAAAGTAATTAATATTATTTAATTTTTACTTTTTTTCTAATAAAATTTTAAAAGCATATTTAGTTTTCAGTTTTTTCAAAACAATATTTTTGTCGTTGTGATTAGATAGTATATTAATGTTAGATAAAAAATTATTGGTTTTAGAAAACTGACAAATGTGTCATGAAAATGTATACAATGATTAAAGATACATATAAAACATTATGGGACAAAAAGTGGATTTAAGAAAAGAAAAAAAAAACTGTACCCTGAAATAGGAAACTGTCCTAAGCAATTTAGTTTCACATTTTACTTCACCATCTAATTGCTCCCTATAATTAAATTGCAAGGTGAACATCTGAAACTCTTCAGCGTATGGACTTAGGTACTTTACATGTCATCCATTTTATTTTTTTTTCATCTCTTTTCAGGTATGAAAATAGTTGGAATGGGTTTCAGAAGAACCTTATACGTTAAACCATTAACTATTTAAGTTTTGTTTTGCCTTGTGTTTAAACTCTTCATTTATAATTAATTATTTTTCTCAGAATTATAATTAGGTCTAAATTAAGAATTTATAATTTTTATCTGATGTAAATTTTTTAATTGTATCAATTATATAAAGTTTATTTAGTTATAATAAAACCAGTAACTTGAATGATATTTTTTGGATTCAATGTGATTATCTCTTGAAAAAAATATTATATTTTTTCAAATAACTCTGTTAGTGATGTTGTACAAGGTTTAAGGGGTGTGTTACGTGGCTTTATAGTCACAACGTCCCATTTAATTAATGAGCATAATTAAAAGAAGCGTCACACAATTATAATATAACAGCGCAGTCCTGGAGTTTAATCATAACACTTTACTATCCAAGGCACACCACGATGCCCAAAAAGAAACAAGTTATACAGTTTACTGGAATCATATAGAAATTTAAAGACGGACAAGTACATGGGTCATAGCCCTAAAGAAAGCCCAAGAAGGACAAGAAGTCGAGCCCAGGAAGACTAAGCAGTGGAATCATCTCTCTCCTGTTGACCACGAGTACCTCTCGCATATGCTCCCATCAAGAAATTGATGATCATCGCAAAGGTAGAAGAATAACATACAAAGCAATCAAACAAGCAAAGGGTAAGCTAGAGCCAACAAGATTTTTATCATGCAATCAAATATACCTTCGTAGTCCAATATACATATATCATCCAAGCATGCTATGACCTTTCAGTCAATCCAATAAGACTCGACTCGAATCATTCGGATACATATAACCTGGTCGGATTCAGCGGATGCTTGCACTTGTGGTAGATACCTCTGCTCACCCCCGACCTAAGTGTTACAAGTGTTACAATGAATCAAATCTCTCACACACAAGGTTAGCCCTTAATGAGTTTCAGGCCTCCTGCTACTCTCACCACAGGAATCAGTCCGCTCTAAGTGAGACTAACAGACTCCTTAGAGTGTCAAGATGCAATCCTTACCTTGAATCCTTACCAAGTTATATAGATGGGGCACCACCATGGACACCCACTAACAAGGGCCCTGGAATTACGTCCCGACCACTAAAGCACGACCCTGAAGTCTCACCTAGAAATTCCAAGGAATTAAGCACTGACTCATACCAAACAAATTCAAACAACCAAATAACATTTCTCATACATGTATATATATTATGCCAACCTTTATAGCCAATTCCTTTCATGTTCCAGGTCAAACCCATTCCAACTCCTCATACTCCATCAATGTATGTAGTATTTCAATTCATCTCATTATCATGCCACTATCATAACCAACCATTCCATGTTCATCACATGCCAAGAGTCATTCAAGTTCATCATTCATAACTCATACACCCTCCCACACATGCATATACCTTTCCCTCATGTCATCATATAATAATCAAATCAAATGCAAGACATACATTCAAGAGTAGGGAAAACGCCAAACCAAAAGCACTCTCGCCCAGCTCTCCGCTCAGGCTGAAGGGCCTCACTCAGGCGAGAAGGACTCTCGCTCAGGTGAGCTCCCTTCGCCAAGGCGAGAGCTCGACACACATAATAGTGACCTCTGCACGTTCTTGCTGAGGCGAGACTCCCCTTGCCTGAGCGAGACGCTCGTTTGTTCAAAACTAAGTTGGTCGCCTGGGCGACCCCTCGCGTAAAAAGGTCTGGGCGAGTCTCTGCTCATCTCGCCTGGGCGAGACAGGCTCGCTTGGGCGATATTATTAAATCTCGCCACTGTTTCCTGCGACAGCCACTCATACGAAACCAAACCAACATGCTAAAACGTTCCAAGCATTCAGAACATCATATCAACCATAGACTCTTAGCACAACAGCAAAACAGTAGGAAAAACGAAATACATGAGTAGGTTCTAGGTTCCCTTACTTGGGATACGCTAGTATAGGACCTTAACAGCAAACACGAATACCACGACTTTAGGAGTATGCTTAGGAACTGGAAAATAACGGAGCAGATTACAAGATAAGCTCACTATAGAATCCTAGCTAGGGAAAACGCGAAGAAAGCACAGAAGAGATTAAGAGTATGAGTTGGAAGGGACTTACGAAAAGTGGAAAACTGGTTCGAGCTCCCTTGATGAGAAACAACGACTAAACCCTAGCAGAGCTCTCTTGGAACAACAGGAGTGACAGCTCATTCTGTGAATGAGTGAAAGTGGGATCGTTAGGGCAAACTTAGGACTCAATTTTATCCTTTAGGCCAGCCCTTAGGCCCATTAGATTTTGGGGTAGCTCTTTTTGTTAAAGGTATTATAAAATATAGGGCATTACATTCTCCCCAACAACAAAATTTTCGACCTCCAAAATAAAGACTCGCCAGACAAACATATGTGAATGTGATTTTCTCATGTCCTCCTCTAACTCCCAAGTCGAGTCACCTGTCCTCCAATCCCAGATGACTTTGACAAGGCTGACTGTCTTTCCTCGGCGTTCCTCAACTTTGCTATCCTCTAAAGCGATGGGGGGTACTTCCACAGTAAGATAAGGTTTGCCAACTGAGGGGGTAAAGTTATCTCAAAAGCCACCGGCCCAATCCTCCTCGTGATCTGATAGGGGTCAAGGAACTTAGGAGAAAGCTTTCTTGAGCGGAGAGCCCTTCCCACGCTAGTGGTTCGGGTCACCCTCAAGAACACATGATCACCAGCTGCGAACTTCAAGGGCCTCCTCCTAAGGTCCGCATGAGCCTTCTGCCTACTCTGAGAGGCTTGCATCCTATCCCTCACCATCCTCACCTTCTCAGTAGTCTGTTCCAACAACTCTGGCCCAACAAGCACTACTTCCCCATCCTGATACCAACATAGGGGAGTCCTACACTTCCTACCATAAAGAGTCTCATATGGCTCCATGCCAATACTCGTGTGAAAGCTGTTGTTGTAGGTGAACTCTATCAAAGGCCTTCATCCCAAGCACCCAGGTGCTCCAAAATGCATGTTCTCAACAAATCCTCCAACAATTGTATCGTCCTCTCAGACTGGCCATCGGTCTGAGGATGATAAGTTGAACTCATGGTGAGCTTGCTACCCATAGCACTCTGTAGCGTCTACCAAAATCGAGACGTGAACCACGGATCCCTGACTAATACAATGCTCGAAGGCATCCCATGCAATCTCACAATCTCTTTAATATACAACTGGGCCAACTTGACCATGGACATCCTCAAGTTCATCGCCAAGAAATGAGCATTCTTGGTCAGTTGGTCCATTATAACCCAGATTGTATCATACCCCCTAAAAGTCCGTGGCAAATGGGTCACAAAATCCATAGAGATGTTGTCCCATTTCCACACTGGTATTTCCAAGGGTTGTAGATTCCCACCGGGTCTTTGATGCTCCACCTTCGCCTTTTGACATGTTAAAGAGGTTGATACGAACTGAGCAACATCCCTCTTCATTCCCTGCTACCATAAGGTTTCCTTAAAATTCCGCTACATCTTTGTCATGCTAGGATACAGACTAAGATGACTCTTGTGTCCTTCCTCTAGAATTAGCTTCTTCACCTCAGCATCATCAGGCACACACACCCTGCCTTGGAACCTCAATATGCCATCCTTACCCAAAGCAAAGTCTCTAGCCTCATCTGACCCAAGCTGTTCTCTGACCTTGTTCAGACTGGCATCCAACAACTGTCTCTCCCTAACCGAGCTCAAGAAGTCACTAGATATAGTAAGGGTACTACATCTAATGAACTCAGACCCTAACTCAACATGTAACTTCATATCTCGAAATTTCTCGAGTAGCTCCACTTCCTTAATCATAAGGTGAGCAATATGTACAGTCTTCCAACTCAGAGCATCTGCCACTATGTTCGCCTTCCCCGGATGATATAGCAGTTCAAATTCATAGTCTTTCAAGAACTCCATCCACCTCCTCTGTCTCATGTTCAGCTCATTCTGATCAAATAGGTCACTGAACACGCAAAAACTGAGCACCATAAAGATAGTGCCTCCAGATCTTCAAACACTATGACTGGCAACTCTAAGTCATGAGTGGGGTAGTTACGCTCATGCACCTTAAGTTGTCTCGAAGCATACGCCACTACCTTTTTTTCTTGCATCAAAACACAACCAAGTCCCAGATGGGAGGCGTCGCAATAAACTTCAAAAGGTTTCCCAACATCTCAAATTACCAATATGGAAGCACTGGTCAACCTCCGCTTCAGCTCTTGAAAGCTTTCCTCACACTTATCTGTCCATGTGAAGAGCTGGTCCTTCCATGTGAGTTGTGTCAAAGGCGCCACTATCTTGGAGAATGCTTCTATGAATCTCCTATGATAGCCAGCTAGACCCATGAAGCTTCTTATATCTGTTGTACACTTGGGACTTTCCCACTTAACCACTGCCTCAACTTTCGCTGGATCCACTACAATTCCCTGTGCAGATATCACGTGCCCCAAAAACTGAACTTCATCCATCCAGAACTCGCATTTGGACAACTTGGCATACAATTGCTTCTCCCTTAGGACACTAAGCACCAATCTCGGATGTTCAGCATGCTCCTCCTAAGTCTTAGAATAGATAAGAATGTCGTCTATGAAGACCACGATGAAATTATCTAGGAACGGTCGGAAAATCCTATTCATATAGTCCATGAACACTGCTGGAGCATTGGTCACACCAAAAGGCATAACCACGTACTCATAGTGTCCATACCGGGACCTGAATGCCGTCTTCTGCACATCATCAGCATTTACCAAAATTTGATGGTATCCCGACCGCAGATCAATCTTTGAAAACACTGATGACCCATGCAACTGATCCATCAAGTCATCAATTCTCGGGAGAGGATACTTGTTCTTGATCGTCATTTGTTTAGCTGCTTGTAGTCCACACATAGACGTGAACTCCCATCTTTCTTCTTCACCAACAGCACTGGTGCTCCCCAAGGCGAAGTGCTGGGTCAGATAAACTTCTTCTCCATCAGCTCCTCAATCTGTTTCTTGAGTTCCACCAACTCCGCCGGAGCCATAGTATGGAGCCATCGATACTCGGCCGGTTCCTGGTACTAAATCGATAAAGAACTCCACCTCTCTATGGGGAGGCAACCCTAGCACTTCATCCGGAAATACATCCTCCAACTCATGCACGATTGGTATAACTGACGTCCTCTCCTCTTTCTCCACCTCCAGATGTGTGAAGATTATGTTACACTTTGCACCCCCTTGTAGTTCCTTCACAACTCCTTGAGATGTTAACAACTCAAGTTCCTCTGAGTTGGGGAAAAGCAACTTCTTCTCTCGACAATCTATAAGAATGCGATTGGCAAAGAGCCAATCCATCCCCAAGATCACCTCTAACTCCTGCAAAGGTAGCCAGATCAGATTTACTTTGTACCTGCGTCCCTCTACCTCCACCGGACACCAAGCACACAAGGACGACGTCCTGACCAGACCCGACGCTGGAGTAGATACCACAAGCTCACACTGCAGCTTGCGCACCCGCAGACCTAGACGCTCCACACAAGTAATTGACAAAAAGGAGTGTGTTGCTCCAAAATCATAAAGATTCACCAGCAATCATGCATCGACCCATAATAAGATTACCTAAGTCTGCAGCCTCCGCTCCTGACATGGCATAGACTTTGCCCGTCGCATGAGGCTTGTTGCCTTTGTCCCTCCGTTGATGCTGGTGAGGAGTCTGAACTTGAGGACGTGTCGTTGCCCTAGCAAGGTTGGGGCAATCCTTCCCAAAGTGGCATTCCTTGCCACAGTTGTTGCACTGGCGGTAACCCTCCATATGTGGGCAGGCACTCCTCAGTTGAGGGCCTCCACATATATAGCACTGTACCCGACCCTGCTGAGGAGGAAAGCTCCTAGACCCCTAGGGTTGATGGTGAGGTCTGTCATATGGTCTCCTCCGCTCCTCATGTCTGGGCTTGGACCTAGATGGTCCACCTATTCTCTGTGGTTGCTACGGTTGTTGTGGTCGTTGACCTTCCACCTCACGCTTCATCTTCTCCATAACTCTGGCCTTCTCCACTAGAGCAGCGAAATCCTTGATGGACAAGGGAGCCACCATCAAGCGGATGTCACCACGGAGACCATTCTCAAACTTACAGCATCTCCACTCCTCATCAAGTGGCAGTGTATAGAAGTGGCTGAGGTGCTTGAATCTCTCAACATACTCTACCACGATCTTCCCTCCCTAAGTCAACTAGAGGAATTCCACCTCCTTGGCGTATCGGATGCTGTCTGGAAAATACTCAGAGAGGAATTTCTTCCTAAATGCCTCCCATGTCACCGACTCATCTCTCTCCTCTAGGATAGATTTGGTGTTGATCCACTAATGTTCCGCCTCTCCTGTGAGCATATACACTTAGAACGCCAGCTTGTTCTCCGCGGGAGACATTTTCGCATCATAGATGCGCTCTAGGTCCTTCAGCCATTGGTCTGCGGCATCAGGACTAGTCTTCCTATCAAACTTCGCTGGGTAATGCTTCAGAAAATCTTCTAAACTCCACTCCCTGGCTGTAGGTCGCGACTTAAGACCAAAAGCAGGTGCAGCTGTCCTGGTCTCCTCCAGTTGGCGGAGCGCTTCCATATGCTGCCTATGTGCATCCTCAGCAGCAACTCGTGGAGCCTCCATCTGTTGCATCACTACTTGCTGCTGCTCAAGCAACACCGCCTGTCGCTGCATCGATGCCTCACGCTGCTCCATCATAGGCGTACTTTGCTATGTCATAGCTGCTACCATTGCCTCGATTGCTCTAGCGATATCTGGCACATCGCCCTGAGAGGGTTGCGGAGTCCTACGAGATGGTGCCATTCTTCACTGGCACACATGAAATCACTTGGATAGGTTTGATAAGATAGAAATTTAACTAAGAACACTTAGAAGACACAGAGAAAGCTAAGCGGACATCCAAGTCCATAGACCTAAGGAATGACCGCTCTGATACCATAAATGTAATGTCCCATTTAATTAATGAGCATAATTAAAAGAAGTGTCACACAATTATAATATAACAGCGCAGTCCTGGAGTTTAATCATAACACCTTACTATCCAAGGCACACCACGATGCCCAAAAAGAAACAAGTTATACAGTTTACTGGAATTATATAGAAATTTAAAGACGGACAAGTACATGGGTCGTAGCCCTAAAGAAAGCCCAAGAGGGACAGGAAGTCCAGCCCAAGAAGACTAAGCAGCGGAATCATCTCTCCCCTGTTGACCACAAGTACCTCTCGCATCTGCTCCCATCAAGAAATTGATGATCATCGCAAAGGTAGAAGAACAACATACAAAGCAACCAAACAAGCAAAGGGTAAGCTAGAGCCAACAAGATTTTTATCATGCAATCAAATATACCTTCATAGTCCAATATACATATATCATCCAAGCATGTTATGACCTTTCAATCAATACACTAAGACTCGACTCGACTCATCCGGATACATATAACCTGGTCGGATTTAGCGGATACTTGCACTTGTGTTGGATACCTCTGCTCACCTTCGAGCTAACTGTTACAAGTGTTACAATGAATCAATTCCCTCACACACAAGGTTAGCTCTTAATGAGTTTCAGGCCTCCTACTACTCTCACCACAAGAGTCAGTCCGCTCTAAGTGAGACTAACTGACTCCTTAGAGTGTCAAGATGCAATCCTTATCTTGAATCCTTTCCAAGTTATATAGATGGGGCACCACCATGGACACCCACTAACAAGGGCCGTGGAATTACGTCTCAACCACTGAAGCACGACCTTGAGGTCTCACCTAGAAACTCCAAGGAATTACACACTGACTCATACCAAACATATTCAAACAGCCAAGTAACATTTCTCATACATGTATATATATTATGCCAACCTTTATAGCCAATTCCTTTCATGTTCCAGGTCAAACCCATTCCAACTCCTCATACTTCATCCATGTATGTAGTAATTCAATTCATCTCATTATCATGCCACTATCATAACCAACCATTCCATGTTCATCACATGCCAAGAGTCATTCAAGTTCATCATTCATAACTCATACACCCTCCCACACATGCATATTCTTTTCCCTCATGTCATCATATAATAATCAAATCAAATGCAAGTCATACATTCAAGAGTAGGGAAAACGCCAAACCAAAAGCACTCTCGCCTAGATTTTCGCTCAGGCTAAAGGGCCTCGCTCAGGCGAGAAGGACTCTCGCTCAGGCGAGAGCTCAACACACATAACAGTGACCTTTGCGCGTTCTTGCTTAGGCGTGACTCCCCTCGCCTGAGCGAGACGCTCATTCGCTTAAAACTGAGCTGGTCGCCTGGGCGACCCCTCGCGTAAAAAGGTCTGGGCGAGTCTCTACTCATCTCGCCTAGGTGAGACAGGCTTGCTTGGGCGAGATTATCAGATCTCGCCACTATTTCCTGTGACAACCACTCACACGAAACCAAACCAACATGCTAAAACGTTCCAAGCATTCAGAACATCATATCAACCATAGACTCTTAGCACAACAGCAAAACAGTAGGAAAAACGAAATATATGAGTAGGTTCTAGCTTCCCTTACCTGGGATACACTAGTATAGGACCTCAACCACAAACACGAACAACACGGCTTTAGGAGTATGCTTAGGAACTAGAAAACAATGGAGCAGATTACAAGATAAGCTCACTACAGAATCCTAGCTAGGGAAAACGCGAAGAAAGCACAGAAGAGAGTAAGAGTATGAGTTGGAAGGGACTTACGAGAAGCTGAAAACTAGTTCGAGCTCCCTTGATGAGAAACAACGGCTGAACCCTAGCAGAGCTCTCTTGGAATAATAGGAGTGATGGCTTATTCTGTGAATGAGTGAAAGTGGGATCGTTAGGGCAAACTTAGGACTCAGTTTTATTCTTTGGGTCAGCCCTTAGGCCCATTAGATTTTTGGGCAGCCCTTTTTGTTAAAGGTATTATAAAATATAGGGCCTTACACTTTAGGGTAGGTAAGCTAAATTAACATAATATCATCCAAGTCAATTTTTGGGAAGATAAACATAATTAACATCCAAGTCTCGTGTTGTTAATGAGATATTTTCTTGTAGTAAGAATTGCCTCATGGTCAATGGCGGATCTTAATCAAAAAGTTTGAACGGACCAAAATACTATACTCAAATTTTATATTTTTAATTATTATTACTAATATAACAAAAGTATATATAATTTAGTATTGAATTTCTTGTATGTTTTTCTTTAAAAAATTATAGTTTTGAAGTTGTATTTGATATGATATTTATTTTAAATAAGTTTTTTTAATTTCATTTCTTTCCCTGAATATTCTCATATTTGAGAACATTTTATTATCATAAGTTCTAAAAAATTAATATGAAACATTCCGCCTATAATTCAAAAGAATTTATATGAAACTTTCCACTTATAAGTCTTTGAATCTTAAGAAATTATTCTCTAATTCAACAATTGAATTCTTAGTATCATTCTTGAAAAAATGTAAAGTAAATTTGTATTGTTTTTATCTTCAAAGGTATCTTCCCTTTTATCACTTTCAAAAAAAAAAATCTGTTATTTTATTTTTCATCAATATACCTATTTAAAAATGAAGACTAAAAAATAATTTATCAAAATCTAATCAAAAATTAAGAAACATAATTACTAAAAAAATGATAATGAAGTCACATTTATGATACCTATATGAAAAAACATATAGTACATAACCTTTTTTTTTATATTCATAAAAAAAAAATATACAAAAAACTCATAAAGAGAATAAAAAACTAAATATCAAACTAATATTTTCCTATCAAAAGAAAGGAGGGAGTTACATTTTTTATCTTAGAAGAGAACGAATGAGAACTAAGAACGAGAGAATAAATTTATATCGAACTTTCTATTTCTTTTTTAAAACAAAAAACAAAAAGAAGAGATTCAAGACTAATAAATGAATACAATACGTGAAAAACTTAAAATGAGAGAGAACAAAAAAAATATCTCAATAAATTTTATTGTAATATTTCACTACTTTGAAGGTTTAAACTTTATTTACATTAACTTATAAACAATGTTTCTTGTTTTATGAATGTTATATATTTATAAACAAATATCAAAATTTTAGAATTTTTGTTTTTTATATCATAATGTTTTAGGAATTGTGCAATGCAAAAGTGTAACAAATAAAATTAAAGGAATTTGAAACATCAATAAATAATGAATTGCATTGGAGAGGTAAAATACACTAAGAAGGGTTTTTAGTACTGTCACAATACAAAGAATTTAAAATCGCTAGCCACTACCAGAACTATGTGTAAATAAAATACCAAGAGTTTCATAACTATCGGTAAATAATAGGGGTTCCAAAATTGCCAGTAAATAACATGGGTTCCAAAACCACCGAGAAATAATAGTAGTTCCAGAATTGTCAGTAAATATTGCTTTATCAGGGAGTTAGTCAAAATCGCTGGTAATTTATTAACGACGATGGTTTTTTCAGGAAAAAAAAGTAAATTGTGGGTAACTCTCTTAGTAGGGTTTAAAACCTCCAATAACACCAAAAGTAACCTGCAATAAAAATTATCTATCTTGTAGGAACGTATGATTGTAGCATAGCATATTACATGAATAAAAATATTTTATATTAATTTTGAATTTTATAGAAAGAAAATGATACAAATATTAATTTGATATTATTTTGATATTATTTTCTAATTCTAATATATTTTAATTAAATATTTATTGAAAATGCAATGCACATTTTTACTTTTTTCTTTAAAAAAATTGTTTTATAATGTGTCAAAAAATAAATGTTTTTATTTTACACTATTTTTGGGTCAGCAAGAATAAATAATTTTATTATCATTCAAAATTTTAATATCAAAATTAGTATGTAAAACATAAATGGCAACAAATTGTGTTGCTAATGTCTTTCTGAATAAATGAGAAAGAAAAGTGTAACTATTGATCGTACTAATGTGAGTATATAGCTATATATGTTACTAAATAATAACAACTATGCAGCTAGAATAAGAAACATATAATTGGTCTAAAAAAAATCTAATAATAAAGTGAAATGTACAATTTATTTAAAATTGAAGCTCTTACAAAAGGAATTAAAATAGATTGAAAAATTCCTCTAAATCAAACTTTAAGATGCTTCCAAGAAATTACTTAGTTGATAGAAAGAGAAAATTTTAGGGTGTTAGATTACACCAGCTACACATCTTGGACATTATACTAAGAATAGTCACCATACAACATTTTCCACATTCAGAAGTTGTTAATGTCTCCTTATTCAGCCAAAAATTTGATGTTATGAAAACGAAAAGCCAAATGTTGTTTTGGTTTGAAGATGGCTTAAAATGTCCTTGATTTTGCACATAAACTTTTGTAAACAATAAATTTATTATTCCTTGGTGGGATTTAGTTTGATCACGTGCAATATCTACTTAGTAATAATAATGAAAGGATGAAACTTCTCCAGTGGTGACAAAAAAATAAGGAAAAGATTCTCTCTAGACGCAAAATATTGAATGAGATACTGACCATTCATTGCTTTTAATATTTCTTAAATTTAAAAAGTAGAAGAAAAATATATATCAGGAGATTTATTAGACACTTTTTATTTCTACTGATAGGAATACCGCTGAAGGTTTTACTAGTTTCTTCTTGAGATTAGGCTTGAGTGTAGTAAAAATAATATAGATATGTAACAGTTTTTTTTTTTTTTTATTATTTACACTTGAGACCGAGGGTTATAATTTTTCAGAAATTATTCGGATCTCTTTTGAATATTTTGTAAGTGAAGATTGACATCATATTTGAGTTATTTTTTTAAAATAACTAAATAAAAATAATAGTTAATATAATTAATAAATCAAGAGTTAGAAGAGGATCAGGATGTAGAACCAGATTTAGATTATACGAGAATAAACTATTATAAATAGGGTTTGAGCATAGAGTTGTCAAAATGGATAATCCGATCCAATCCGGCTTTAATTATGGGTTGATGATTTAGTAAATTAACCCAACCCAACTTACTTTTTATTGAGCCAAAAAAATTCAAACCTGGTCCGGCCCATCTCGAGTTGGTGGGTTAAACAGGTTGACTCACGGGTTCACTTAAGTAAAAGAAAATACAATTTTTTTTTCAGTCAAAACTAAATTGTAATTCCAATTAAAATCTAAATAAATTTTAATACAATCCAAATACAAACCAAAATAAAAAATACAAGTTATTTATGTTTTGGCTAAAAAAAAAAACAACCTAACATAACTCAAATGTAAAGTCCAACTTAATAAAAAAACACATGTGTGACCCTTTTATCTATGGGTTGGTGAGCCAACGGGTTCAATCCGGACAAGCCGAGTTCTAGATGAACTGGGTCAAAAATCAATCCATATTGAAATTTGTAAAAAAAATTCTATTCAACCCACCCCGAACCCGTGGTGAGCCTGATTGACTCGCGGATTACAATCCATTTTAACATCTCTAAGTAAACACAAGATTCACATACTTAATATTCTTGTTCGAAAATTTCCTAAAACTCTTAAGTACAACATTTTGATGTCAATGGAAGGTTCCTGTAAAACACTTTTTAACGTCTTTTTCTTCGTATTGAACTCATGATAAACAAAATATTTACCGAGATAATAATAAGTTATTATTAAAATATGATTGAGATATTATTATTATTATTATGGAAATTTATTTTATTATTGACTAGGAGATATATTCTTAACTTATTTATTGACATAATTATGATTATGATTTTATTTATATCATCAACGATGTTTGTAATATGTATTTATATTTATATGGTTGACTTTATGAATAATGGGAATGAGTTTTCTTGTTCAAAAACTTATTAGTTATAGAAAAACCTTGTGATTTATTTTTATCTACTTCAACATGTATTAATGTCTTTGTCATCAATTAGAATTATTATAATATTGGGTGGATACATGTTTAATAAGTTTGTGGTGAAATAAATCAACTCGATGCGAATTACCTCTCAAAATGTGAAAGTGGACTCAATTCACTAAATTCTATTTTTATTGCAATCAGGAATTTATACATTTCTGTTTTAACAGACATATTTTTGTATTTTTTGTGTATGAAGATGGAATAACGTGTGATGAAAAGGCAAAATAAAAAAAAGGAGAAGATGCAAGTGAAGATGAAATGTAACCTGAACAACTGGTAATGTATATTGCAAGAACGTAAATTTGTGTACATTTTTTAGAAACTAAATTACCAACGGTAAGAGACACTCTGATAAAGAAAATATGCACATGATTAAACAAATACATGATTATATATGTTTCAAATCATATGAGTTTCTCTTTCAAGATACAACAATCCGTTAGATCGATCAAATGCAACGAATGATCTCCGAACCTTATGAACACCAATGTCTTAAATATAATATAAAGAAGAAAAGAAGAACACATCGGATAAAACTATAGTGTTTGTTATTCTTTGTCATTGTATCTTTCTTCATGCACCTAAGTCGTATTTATAGGTAGAAACGAGAGACAAAAGAATAAATTGTAATAAAAATATAGTCATACAAGAATATGTAATTTTAGATGAGGTTTATTTCTTGAGGTTATAATAACCTCCGGTAAATAATAGTAAATAATAGGTATGGTGGAGGTTTTGAAAACCGTATTTAAGTATCAGGGGTTTTTTTATGAACCCCTGGAAAATTTTTATCTTACCTTATCTTTTTATTTCTCACCCTTTTTTCTAATTTTTAGTTAGATTATTCAGATTTTCTCCCTTTCTCACTAAGTCAATCTAGAGGAAGAAAATGCAGTCTTCCCGTGCCTCCATCGTTTTTGGTTCAAGTTCAAGGTAACCAAGATCTTTTCTCTCAAAATGTCGTCTCCTTATTTTTGTTGTTCTTTCGATTTCATTTCCCTTTGTCTCATTTCAATTTTGATT
>Ga0214544_1003203_pt1 | contig 34144 bp, 17 predicted proteins | sample CNSS3metaG_FD_160074 | JGI IMG/M metagenome (GOLD analysis project Ga0214544, IMG submission 160074) | Root nodule microbial communities from cowpea collected in UCLA plant growth center, Los Angeles, California, USA - CNSS3 | ecosystem: Host-associated > Plants > Roots > Nodule | place: USA...
CCAGGGACCTCTCAACAAGTTCCTGAATACTTAAGTCCATCACAGACCGTTCATTGAATAATCCAACCCATCACGGATCGTTCATCAGAAACCCAATATATATTATCCATATATCAATAACAATTTTGCAATATAACTGATATTTACAAATAATATAATTTATTAATTAATGTTAATCCACAATAATAATAAAATAGAGAATAATAATTTTATATAATAAAATTATATAAAATACAACAATCTCCCACTTGGATAACATTAATAAATAAATTAATTATATCAATTACAACATAAGCACAAATACCAATTAAGAAATATAAGCATGAATCACAAAGATAATATCCGATAGGGATACATACCATATGCTTAGATTTCAAAAAATGGATAATAAATAAAATAAAAATAAACATAACAAATATGTGATCCCAAAAATGGTTCAAACATTTTATATGTTGAAAGAGATGTAATGAGACTGACGTCATTTATAAATTTACATCTCATGAAAACCATTATAATATAAAGGGTATATCTCAGACTCCCACTAACCCAATACATCAAAAGACTTAACCACAGCTATATGAGTTACATGATTTTGAAAAAACTCCAATAGCTAAGCCTTTAGTTAGTGGATCTACTAACATATCTTATGTAGCAGTATGTTCAATCCGAGTCTGAAAATCTAAAACTTTCTCTCTAACAAACATAAATTTTATATCAAGATGCTTTGAGCATTAGAACGTATGTTGTTTTGAGAGAAATGCAAGGCAGTAGTATTTCCACAATATATTACGAGTAGCCTAGAAATACTTTCAACAATTTGAAAGTCAAAAAACAAATTTTAGGCCACACAATTTGACAAGTGCTTCATAACAAGCAACATACTACCTTTAAGAGTAGCTATAAGAGTTTGTTTAACCCTCTTCCAAGAAATAGCTTCTCCTTCCATCATAAAACAAAAGTCGGAAGTAGATTTTTGGTCGTCAGGGAAACCATCAAAATCAGAATCAGAATAACCAATGACCTGAAGTTGATCAGACTTCTTATAGGTCAAGATGTGATCCTTGGTTCCCTGCAAATATCTAAAGACCTTTTTTTTTTAACGACTTTACAATGACCCAAACATGGGTTGCTCAAGTATCTCCCTACAATATTAAAACAAAAGATTTAAAGGGACAAATACAAAACTTGAGCATACATTAAACTATCAATAGCGGAAGTAATTAAGGAACTTTTCAATTCAACTCTATCATTGTCTATCAATTTTGAGGACATTGACATTTAGAGAGCTTGTCACCTTTTTGAATAGGTGCTACAAATGAGGAGTAAGAATGCATGTTAAACCTTGAGGATCAATATATCCTCCCTGAGACAATCCAACAATGCCACATGACCTGACACGAAAAACTGAATGGCTAGAACAATAGAGGCATCGTCAAGGTCCATCATATCACAATAGCTATTTAAAATAAATTTTGTCTCAGTCAAAAGTTCAACCTTGCTACTAGCAAGAAGAATATCATCAACATATAAGACAATAATGATGAATTGACTCTCACTAGCCTTCAAGTAAATGCACATTGATTTGTGGTATTTTCCTTGAAACCAAAAGAAATGACCATCTGGTCAAATTTCAAAATGCCATTGTTTATAAGCTTAGCTCAGCCTATAAAAGACTTATTCAACCTGTAAACCAAATGCTTTTTGCTTTTTCTAGTAAAGTCACTAGGTTGAACCATATAGACTTCTTCATGGTGTATTTCAACACCACCAGGACAAACTTTGTTTTGAGTGTTTCAACAATTTCTTACAAGAAGCTCTCTAAACAGTAGTGGACTTAGGAGTATGAGCTAGAGGGAGGCTCTTCTTCTCTCAAAGAAGAGTTCATGTCAGTATTTGCCAAATATAAGTCCAAAGATTCTTTCCAGTCCTCAAAACTTGTCTTGTTCAAAGTTTTGACCGAAGTCAATTGCATGGGAAAGAAGCCAATAACAACAAATAAACATCTAATATGCACAATTATTGTGCAATAAAATTTAATGTTTCTGAATACACAGTCAAACATGCCTATAATACCAAATTTCTCATTCACTATGATCCCGCCTAAGGGTCCTGAATCATAATAAATAAGAAATATAATTCAAAAATAAAATACTATGTACAATTTATGTCATAAAGAAATCTAATACCGATAGGGTACAAGACAAATGATTGACATAAGATAAAATTCAAGAGTACATTGTATCAAAAAATAAAATAAATTACATTAACGACAACATACCAATAGGGAATGATTGACATTAATGTAATAATATAAAATTAATTAATGAGATAATTAAATTATCTCATTCACATAAAATTTTATATAATTGTACCCACGATAGGTGAGTTTACAATCATATAAAATTATGTCGCTCATGTTTAACAAAATATAATAAAATTATATTATGCATGAACAATCCCTTAAATAATAACATAAACATGTGAACATTTACAAATAAGGGTCAAAAAATTTAATTCAAGTATAAACACACTACCAGAGAAAACATAACACAAAATTAAATTTTATTTATGAAATAATTAAAATAAATTATTTCATCCACACAAAATTTCATACGACTGTATCCACGATAGGTGAAATCACAGTCATATAAAAATATATTACTCATTTAATTTTTAATTTAAAACGGATGCCTTAAAAACGTAATTAAATAAAGCCAATAATTGATCCGCCAATTAAAATAAATAAGCAAAATCATGCACCCATTTAATGAAACATATTTCGTTAATGCACCAGAATATAAACATAAATACTAGGTGCCTTTGCTTTCCCTAATTGAATGCCAATTTAATATGCAAAGAAAAATATAAAAAATAAATTTCAATAGAAAAACTTTATAGCATTCAATAAGCATTATTCAATTGCATGATTTGACAATGAAATGAAAAACTTTTCGATTGCCATGATTCCAAATCCAAATTCACATATTTCGCGTACAATGCTCCTTTTACATTCTTATTCAAATAATACAATTAATTCATGTATTATAACCAATAATCCACCTATCCAAAAGCAATACATGGCACTTTGTTTTTAATCCCCAAACAATACGTATGCATCATTCTAGTGCATCCAAAATATACACGAAACATATGAATTTTAATTCCAATAATAGAATATGTGCATGGGTCATATGAATTGCAAACCATATCGATAATTGCATCAACAGTGAAAAGATTTTCCCAAAACAAAAGCCATTCAAATAAGCAATTAGGAAACTTAAATACTCAAAATCTTGAAATCAAAACAGCATCTGTTAATAACCCATAAAGCAATACTTTTATATGCAATTCACATAAGCCATACAATTCAATCACATCAATTCCAATCAATTAGCTTGCAGCTAACAGTGGCAATTGCAATAAAAAATTCAATCAAAACTATATCAACAAGTCTTTTTTTTTTTCTTCCGCAAGCCACCATTGACGGCAAAAGCCAATGCAAAACCATTAGCACAAGGACATAAGTCTTTCCAATCACATGTATTCATGCTATGATAAAACCAAACCATAACTTTCGTAACATCATCCAAAAAAACAATTTCTTAGTCACCAGAAAACTGAATTAATGCATAAGGTTCAAAGAAAATGAAATCTATAAAATTATAATTAGGGTTCTGGAATTGCCACAAATTGGTGACCCAAGATGGATGTACGATGGTTGCACGGTGGCAGCGATTCAGCGATTGCGCCAAAGAAGACGAAGGAGCAACGCCACCAAAACAAGAAGAAGGGCGCCTCCGAAACAAACCATCTTGCCGGAACAGCGAACCCAAATCGCAAACTGCGAATGTTCCAGCGCTAGCCACCACGCCACCAGACCCACCGTTCCAGAAAACGAACGAGGACTGACATGACGGAGGCACTTCGATTCGTTGTCACAGACGCGATCATGAGCTCTCCCGCGTTCACACAACGCCACCACAGGCGACATCTATGGCAACCATAGCAGTCACCACCGCAAGAGCATCCTCCATCATCGCAGTAACAGCCGCACACCTCCACCGTCAGCAACGCACCATTGACGAGAAAAAACAGCGCTAAGTTGGAAGCTTCATCACGAGTAGTACCTCCAATGCGCAAAGAAGAAATGTTCGAGATTGAAGGAGAGTGGTTCGAACAAATTTGGGTTTTGCAGATAGGGGATTTTTCCCAAATTAGGGCTCGTAAACATATTTAGGATTGCAGTGTTTGAAAACCCACGAAAAAGGATGAAAGACAAATTTGGGAATTTTACCACAAGTAGAGTTTCGGAATTTAATTCTCAAACAAGAGATGTATAAAATCTTGGGAAAAACAAATTAGGGTTTATGCTTATCAAGGGTTAAAATTCTAACATGCTCTTATACCAATTGTTAGATTATGAATCACAAAGATCAATCATATAAATCATAAACCCTAAATCAATTAAACAATTCTCAATCTTTAAACAAACAAATTACGGAAGCGTACCTCGTTATTGAAAGAGTAGGTGAAAGATTAGCACTTGTAGAACACATGAAATTAATAAAAAATTCATCTTTCATAAGTGTGTTGAGACTATAATGTTCTCTTTCTGGTAGGTGCTACAAAACGTATCTAAGTATAATTTGACATAGTCATTAAAACTGATTAATGGGTATCAGTTTTATAACCTTACCAGCAGAGACCAGGGACCTCTCAACAAGTTCCTGAATACTTAAGTCCATCACAGACCGTTCATTGAATAATCCAACCCATCACGGATCGTTCATCAGAAACCCAATATATATTATCCATATATCAATAACAATTTTACAATATAACTGATATTTACAAATAATATAATTTATTAATTAATGTTAATCCACAATAATAATAAAATAGAGAATAATAATTTTATATAATAAAATTATATAAAATACAACAATATATATATATATGTGAGGTATAAGTTTGTTTTCATTTTAGTTCAAGTGATTCATAGGAGGGGGACATGGGTGGTATGGCTTCTCTTAGGCCGCCACAAATGAGTAAACTAATTTTGACTATTAAGTTTGACAACTTTTTTTATAATTTTAGATAATATTTTTTAAGTGATTTTGTATTTTTTTATTTTTTTATTTCTAATATTTTAAAATCACTTAAAAGATGTCATATTATATTATAAGAGAAAGTAATTATAATTTAGAAAAAGTAATTATAATTTAGAAGTCAAAAAAATCGATCAAAGAGAAGCAAAATGCATTGCAAACTTACAAACCATTTTTAAGTGCTATGTATTTCAAAGAACCAACACTAACAACAACCCCAACATCTCCACGTACATAGCTGCAACACTTCCACCACGTTCCAGGGCACCACTCAAAAAGGATTAAAGCTGTATATTAACAACATGAATTCGTTGGGTTTCGACAAAGCAACCAAAGTCAGAAACATCCATCCACGTTTCATAAGTCACTAGACCCGCAAGACCAATAACAACCCTCACCATCCTTCACAAGAGTAATAAGAAATTATGAAGGGTTAAGCTTAAAGAGATAGAAAGAGGCAACCACCATGCAGAACCTACAGTGACAAGCCACAAGTGCAAACAGAATATGGAAGCCTAATTCCCAGGGACTTGGACAATCTGCTGAATATGAAAAAATATTGTTAATTCTTTTTCATTGCTTCCTCTCAATCTACTTTGAACTTTCCACTTGGCTTAGGGGAATGCTGGAAAGTTGCTTTTTTACTTTTGTTTACTCCATTATTCTCAACAAATTTTGGTCCCCTATAGGAAAGAAAGTTCTTGTTTCGTTATCCACTGTTCATCTATTAAGTTAGTGTGTGAATTTAAATATGATTGATACTTATATTATCTTGCATAAGAGTTTATACCTTACATATTCATCTCAACTTCCTTATTTAACAACACTCAAAATATTCTCTCATTTAACCCAAATAAGTTTTTAAGAGAAAAAGTTCTATACCACTTTTTATTTAATTTGTTCTATATAAACCTTGGTTTATTATAAATTTTTAAAATAGTTAAACAAAGTAATTTTCAATTTTAAACTAACCTTTAAAAATACTGTAAAAGTTACCGAATTTACGACAATAATGTTTTTGACACTAAAATAAGAGTACGTGAAGGTTGTTGGAAGTGTTTAGAATGATAACTTTTTTTTATGTGTAAAATACATTTTTTAATAGATATTAAATTGAAAATGTGCGAAATAACATAAACAATTTCAATATTAAAATAATACATTTGATACTTAAAAATAGTTAATGTAATTGAATTAAAAATATTATATTCAATTATTTTAAAATTCAAAGATGTATCGAAATTTTTAACAAAATAAATTTTAATTTTGAGGAAAAATTCATGACTAAAAACGGACTTGACCTGCTCTTATTTATTTTGGATCTATCCTGAAATATAGTGCAAAAAGTTACTGAATGTACTTGAAATTGAAGCTGGTTAACGTGCACCACTCGTTACTCCTAAATGATAAACGATGGTACCTTCCAACATCCGGGGATAGTAAACCTTCCAGTTTGAACTTTCAGTATTCGAAGATGGTGAGTTTTAAACCTCAATATTTTGTGCTTGCTTTGAGCTTCTGGTTGTGGATCACTTGTATCCACGTTACCTCTGAAAAGAACAGTTTGAAGCCTGGAGAAAGACTGAATTCCACCACCCTGTTACGTTCTGAAAACGGTTATTATGTCATTCACTTTTTAGAAACTAAGAGCGGTTGTTACTTGTTCATACATGGCCTCAAAGGTGAGAATTTGGATGTGTGGATTGGTAATAGAAATGAACCTGTTGACATGAATTCTTCAGTTCTGTTGCTAAACCACTCTGGTGTACTGAAAATAGAGTCCAAAGATGTTGAACCCATCATACTTTACTCTTCACCACAACCTTCCGAAAACACTGTGGCCACCTTGTTGGACACAGGCAACTTTGTGCTGCAACAACTTCACCCCAATGGAACAAACACTACGCTGTGGCAAAGTTTTGATTACCCTACTGATACTTTGCTCCCTGGGATGAAGTTAGGTGTGAATCACAAGAGTCGTCATAAGTGGTCACTAGTTTCGTGGTTGACTACTGAAAAACCAAGTCTTGGGGCATTTGAACTTGAGTGGGAACCCACTAAAAGGGAATTGATAATCAAGCGAAGAGGGAAATTGTGTTGGGCGAGTGGGAAACTGGGAAACAGTGGATTCATGCACGACACACATTACGTGATTGTCTCAAATGAAAATGAAAGCTACTTCTCAATCACGACTTTCAGTGAAGAGCTTACAATATGGATGCTTTTAGAAACTGGGCAGGTTATAAATCGGAATGGAGATAGTGATGATGCGAGGGCTGATCTGTGTTATGGCTACAACACAGATAAAGGGTGCCATCAATGGGAGGAGATACCCTTATGCAGGCATCGTGGTGATGTATTTGACAGCAGGATAGGGTACCCCAATGAAAACATGGCAACCTATCTAGCAAATTCGAGTTATGGCCTAAGTGATTGTCAGGATATGTGTTGGAGAAACTGCAGTTGTGATGGATTCACATACTTTGATGATGATGATGGAACTGGTTGTATATTCTTTCGCTGGAACTCCACCAAAGGTACTAATGTTGCAAGTGGGGGCCGTAAGTTTTTCGTAATTGTAAACAAACCCCAGCACAAAGGTATGTTTACCTTACAGAATTTCAAAACTTCTTGGTACTTCCCCTTCAATTTAGTTTATAGCTATTAAGTAGTACAAAAGTTACTGATAACTTTAGTCACTCGTGTTTGTAAATGCCGAATGCTTCATGCAGGTAAAAAAATGTGGATATGGATAACTGTTGTATCAGTAGTAGCTGCTCTGTTAGTAATCTGTGCAATTGCTCTTGCCATAAAGAAAAGAAAACGTCTGTTTGAAGGTTAGTTATGTATATATATATGAAGTAAACATGGTTGTAGGTTCTTTATCCCTTGATTTGATCTCAATCTTACTCATTCATATTTCAATCGATTCGATGAATCATAATAATAATGCAGATTTAGCAGCACCAAATAGATTCGATGATGTCAAAGGCTTTGAGGATGAATTCAAGATGATACAAAATCTAAAAGTGTTTCACTATACATTAGTATTGTCGGCAACAGACGATTTTTCTCCTGAAAACAAATTAGGACAAGGTGGATTTGGACCTGTTTATAAGGTGATATGAAAGAAACCAAGTATTAATTTTGTGATATTAATTAAGAAGTTTCTTTATTAAAGGTCTAGTAATATTTTCGTTGGTATTTTAGGGAATCCTTCCTTCTGGGCAAGAGGTTGCAATAAAAAGACTTTCAAAAACATCAAGACAAGGAATTGTGGAATTCAAAAATGAAGTGGTCCTTATATGTGAACTTCAGCACACGAATCTTGTACAACTACTTGGATACTGTATTCATGAAGAGGAAAGGATTCTAATTTATGAGTTCATGTCAAACAAAAGCTTGGACTACTATCTATTTGGTGAGAATTATTTCTCAACTTAATTTTGCAATATGCTTCATGCGATGGGAAATTTAGGAAATTCCTTTTGCTTTGTTACCTTTGTCTGTAGTATATATTCTCAGAATATTTATTATTCCTTTCCTTGAGAAGATTGTGACAGAGGCAAGGTTTTGGACTGGAAGAAGCGCTTCAATATAATAGGAGGAATCTCTCAAGGATTACTCTATCTTCATAAGTACTCGAGACTAAAAGTAATTCACAGAGACTTGAAGGCTAGTAACATACTTCTTGATGAGAATATGAATCCTAAAATTTCTGATTTTGGATTGGCAAGAATGTTTACACAGGAAGAATCCATGACAAATACTAGTAGGATTGTTGGAACCTAGTAAGCTCTCAAAACTATTTCTTTCCAACACAAAAATATGTACATAAAGTTTGCTTTTGTCATAATATGAATAATTTTTTTCTTGTAGTGGTTACATGTCTCCTGAATATGCCATGGAAGGAACTTTTTCTACAAAATCTGATGTCTACAGCTTTGGGGTTTTGCTGCTTGAAATCGTTAGTGGGAGAAGAAACACTAGCTTCTATGATGATGATCACCCTCTTAATCTAATAGGACATGTACGTGAAATAACTATAAAAGTGTTCCTTTTTCTTGGATATTATTCTTCTTTGTCTAATTTGTCTAAAATATTGATAGGCATGGGAGTTATGGAAAGAAGGTGCACTTCTCCGGTTAGTGGATCCATCATTGAGTGAGTCATTTGATCTTGACGAAGTGAAAAGATGCATTCATGTGGGTCTCTTATGTGTCGCACAATATGCAAATGATCGACCAACAATGTCTAATGTTATATCAATGTTAACAAAAGAATGTTCAATAGTTACCTTGCCTCAAAGACCTGCTTTCTATTGTGAAAGAGATTACTCTTATAAGAAAGTGTCTTCTGAGGAGTTAAATACTGACTCTATGGAAGAAATTACTGCTTCCTCTTGAGTGTAGATCGAGATTCCTGTTTTTCTATATATTTTTCTTGTACAGATTCATCTCCCATATTTGGTTAGGTTTTTTATACAGGGTTTAATTTCAATTTTACTTCTCTAGTTATTGCAACTATAGTTTTAGTATACTCAAGTTTCAATTATACTAATTGGATTCAAGTCCTCCACCTATCACAAATATGTGTATAGATTGTAATTGTGTCAATTAGGTCATGCATATAAAGCAATTTTGAAATTTGAATTGAAATTTAATTACTTTATATTAACTTATGAGAGTGTATGAGTAAACAATCATGCAATTAATGGAGGTATTGTAATAATTAAGGATTTAGACGAGAGCAATTGCAACAATGAAGGAATATGCAATAATTGAAGTAGAGCCGTCAAAATAGATTATAACCCGCGAGCCAACCTGGCTCATCACGGGTTCGGATCGGGTTGTGTTGAAAAAAAATTACAAATTTCAGTACGGGTTAAAAATGAACCCAACCCACTAAGAACCCGGTTCATTCGGGTTGAACCCGTGATGAGTCGGATTGGCTCACCATGTAACGTCCCAAATAAATAGATAAAGCCCATTTAATAAAATGTCACATACATAATATCCAGAGGGTACAAAGATTTGGGATATGAAGTACTTTGTACCCCAACATATCCGTAAAACATAAAAGAGGGCCCACACGACCTCAAACAAAATACACTAGTGAACTAATAATACTAGGTCTTGTACAGATAAGAAAAGCAGAGCAAATAAATTCTTCAGCGATGGGCCCCATAGTGGGCCTAATACCCGTCCAGTCCATCTAGCTGTATAATTCCTATCATCATTACCACTGCCAGATGTTCTCCTATCCGCTCACATCAATAGAATTGATGATCATCGCAATAAGAGAAGAGCCACATACAAGACAACCAAACAAGCAAACAGGGTAAGCTAGTGTAAAGAAATCTTATATCACAACAGTCAACATGCAATCTCAGTTCAAACATGAATAGCAGACATTCACACGTGGATTACCAAAATTATTTAAGACCCCCAAGACTTGACTATCCGAATACGCATAATGAGGCACCACCACGTGGTAGTAGAATTATGTACTAGCAATGAGGCGTCACCACGAGGCCTTCACGAAATTATACCCTTACAAGAGGTGTAACATCCCTAAGGAATATTACTGATAATAAATAAATAAAAACCGAATTACAATAAAGTCCGCATTTAATATAAACCATTTTCCCAAAACACGGGAAATTTAAAACTTTAATATATAAGTCATAAAACCAGGAGTCCACAATTTCATGAAACTGAATTAAAAGCAATGGCTCCCGCCAAATTTACATGAGGTTCTCAAAACAAAATCATAAACATATACTATATGTATATACAAAATATCCCCTGCTAGCCCTCGCTCCGAGTCTATGCATCTCCCGGCCCACCTGTCAAATCATTTGCTCCCGGATAACAAGATACCCGATCATCGCCACACACACAGAGATAGGGTGAGCTATGCGCAATAAATTATAAACAGATATATGTAAAATAAACATGCTTCCCAACCCAAAATACATAATTAAAATCTTCATACTTTTCAAATCACCCAACCATGACCTTATAGTCCTTCATGAGTCATATGCATGAACTAGGTCTTGGGACTTTCCTATGCTCCCACGAAACTAACTCATTCGTGGTCCAACCCTATGAGCCTATCCCGCTCATAGTCCTGCCCTACAGACTCCTCGTCTATAGTAAAACATCCAAGTCTCATACTTGGACCCTGGCACACACGCAATCACCATACTATGGACTCCTCGCCCAATAGTAGCCGACGGGAACATCAGAGTTCCTTGCCCATCGTGCGCCTGACACATGCAATCACCATACTAAGGACTCCTCGTCCATTAGTAGCCGACGAGAACTCAACCAGTTCCATGCCCATCCTCCGAGCACATCCCAGACCCCTAATGGACTTAGTCCTTCAAGCCCAAACGCCACACCACATGCATATACAACCTAACCTTAGTATAAACAGCCAAAACACACTCACAAGATCATTCAAACATAAGAAATCCACATAAACTCGCTCAAGCCAGAGCCTCTCGCCTAAGTTAAGCCCTCTGCTTCGCTTAGGCTAGCTCACCTCGCTTGGGCGAGCTTAAAACAGCCACAACATCACGTTGTCTTGCTTAGGCAAGATCCCCTCGCCTGGGCGAGCCACACATTCGCCAAAAACCACACCCAAACCTCGCCTAGACGAGTATTCCACCACACACACAAGAAAACACTTCGCGAACTCGCTTAGGCGAGCCAGTCTCGCCTAGGCGAGAGTGTTAGTCGCTTAAAACTCCAAACCTCTCGCCTGGGTGAGATATCGCGCTCAAACTCTCAAATTCTCCTCGCAACCTCGCTTAGGCGAGTGTCTCTCGCCTGAGTGAGAGACCATGTCGCTCAAACCTCTCCTGGGTCGCCTAGGCGAGAACCATGAATCAGAGCTCAACGTGAGACTCTGCAATTCTCACTTAGGCGAGGTGGACCCGCTTGGGCGAGACTTGCAGGGTTTCGAGTCTGATCACGCTCACACTTCGCCAAAACCATCCCAAAATATTAACCAAGCGCTACCAACACAATGTAATGGAAAAACAAACACCAGAATCATGCATTATCTCCAATTAAGCTACCAAAACACAAGACTTAGGCTTCCACAACCATTCCATACCAAAACCCCTCATTCCCAAAACATATAATGCATAAAAGGTTTTGCAACGTAAAACCACCTAGCCCAATCATTACTTGATCACACATACACGAATTTACCACAATTCCATTACAATTGAGGAGGCAAATACACAGAACCTATATATATCAATCCTGAAATTTACAAGCACAAAGGACAGATCCCCTAACCTGTGAATCTTTGCTTCCAAAGGTTGCCTAATCCCTGACTTTATGATCGCTAGAACCCTCCCTTTTTGCTCTCTCAACCACCACCGCTTTGCTTTCAATCCCATTTAGCTTTCGCACTCAAAATCGTAATCCTTTATCACTCAAATTTTCAGACTTCCAAAACCCTTCTAATGGCCTAATTCTCCCTTTTTATATGACTCCCAATTGTGGTAAAAAAGAATAAAATGAAAATTTACTTTTTAATGCCTATTATTACCTTTCATAAGCTATTAAGGACTGCTTTTCCAACTCCCTTGGCTGCCCATTACCTCTAGGGCTTTCCCACCCTTTCACATTCAGACCACAAGCATTATAGCAAAAATAAAGAGATTAATTTGTTCTCATCAAGGTTTGAACCCGTGACCTTCCACCCATAAAATCATAGCACAACCACTATGCCAATTCACATTTGGTAATCTACACAATCAACATAAGTTTACATTTCAACTTCCATACTCTTGCATATTATTAAAATAAATCATAAAACAACAACACATAATTGGCATACATAGGACTCAAACCCAAGTCCTCTCACACAATCAAAGTATTCTCAACTACTTGAGCTAGTACTTTTCCACGTCTCATTAAACAACAATTAACGTCATAAAGACGCTTTCCTCCCGCATTTATTAATTAATTAATTATTTAATTAATTAATTTTCCCGGGTCTTACAAGAGGCACCACCATGTGGCCTTCCCGCAGCCTCACTCAAGCTAACAGGCCTCGCTTAGGCGAGAGAGGCCCTATTGCTCAAGCGAAACCTTTCTCGCCTAGGCGAGAGCGCGACAGGGAAACAATGGGTTCTGCAATGTCTCGCTCAGGCGAGTCCATTCTCGCCTAAGCGAGACTGCACCTCGCTAAAAAAGAAACCAGGTCGCCTGAGCGACCGTTTGCACAGAACTACGAGCGAGGAGATTTGTAGAGGCAGGACCACGAGCAAACAGGTTCGTGTGAGCATCATAAATCCTGAGTCCAAGGCTAACTATTTGTGTGATTTGAAGGTTGAAAAGCCTTGGGGATTAAGGTCTTAGCCAAGAACTAACTAGACTATATTAGTTGGGTAATTGATATTATTAAGGTATGTCTTATTTTCATTATGAGCTCACCCTTTCTGTTTGTGTTTGGCGATGATCGTGTGATTCGTTACACGGGAGCAGATGATATTACAGGTGATGCTAGCGATGCATAGAGACAGAGAAAGGGCTAGTTTGGGGACTTGAGCTAGGAATTAAATTATGTTTTTTTCTATTTTGTCGGATTTTGGAAATTGTAATAAGATTATTTCTTTAGGTTTAATCAAATTTTGGCACAATGAACAAAATTTTAAATTTCCCGCATTTGGAAATAATAAAATTTTGTCGTTTGATCTTCATTTCTTATTTATTTATTTTAATTAAGTAATTTTCAGTAGGGACGTTACAGAGGATATGATCGTTAAATCTAAATTTGAAGAAGAGCACATTGGCAACTTGAGAAGATTGCTTGAAAGGTTGTGAAAGTTCAAACTCCGAATTAATGCAGATAAATGCACATTTGGTGTGCAATTGGGAAAGTTGTTGGGATTCATTATTAGCCAAAAGGGGATAAAAATGGATCTTGACAAAGTACAAGCAATAATAGAAATGCCTACTCCAAGCATGGAAAAGGAGGTCATCATTTATTTGCACATGACTAATAACTAATCAACTAGAGTAAGCTTTCTTCACAAAACTTCCATTTTTGACTACTATGCCAATTATGCATATTAGGTAATCACAAAATTTGTACAATTGTAACAAATACTTATTGTTCTAAGTTCAATGTGAAAAAAACTTACACTTGTCACATGCTAGCAAAATATACACCACAGGTCATAAGTTATGTCAAAATAACTCATCTCTGGTTAGTATATTTTTTTTTTCTATTTGTGTTGTTGTTATTTTTATTCTATTTTGGATTTGTATTAGAATTAGAAATGCGTTACTTTTTCCAAATTTTTGTTTTTCGGTACTTTTCAATGTACTAGTTTCGAGAGTTTTTTTTTCTTCATGTCTTGACGAGGAACTGAATTTTTCTACAAAACTACTAATTAGATTATGGTTTAGTCTTGTAATGGATAATAGATTAGTTGGAGCATAATTCAAAGCTAGGTGTTTTTGTAGGAAGATAATTAAAGTTTAGGGAAAAGAAGACTACTATCGAGTTGAGAAGATTAACAATTTTTTAATTATTTTTATTAATGATTCATCTTAAAATAAATAACTCTGCATGTTTGTGAAAAAGTTAAGACTTGAGAACGAAAAAGAGACTTGAGACTTCAAGATACTACAAGTCTATTCACCAGTGCAGTAAGGGCTTTTGGCCTCGGTTGTTTTTGTTATTCTGTCTCGGTTTTAGAACCGAGGCATATTGGGGTGAGGTAAAAAGAACATGACTTTTGGCCTCGGGTGTTAACCGAAGCCATAAAGTGCTTTTCTGCCTCGGGTCACGCCTGAATCGAAGCCATAGATTCACAAAATTTTTAATTAATTTAAAAATTGGCAGCGCATTTGGCCTCGGTTATGGTAAGAACCGAGGCCATAGGGAACAATTTTTTTAAATACCACTGCATTTTTCATCATCACTATTCGCACACAGCAACATATTTCCCAATCACACATTCAAATCAGAAACAGAGAGAAAAATTATTTAAGTAATGAATGTGCAGATACATATTCCCCAAACAACATATTCCCCAAACACCAGCGGCATGGACACACCCAAACAACCTAATTCGAATTCTACAATCTTCAAGCTACTTATTTAAGTAATGAATGTGCAAAGAAAAATTAAATGATCAGATGATGCGGCGGCAAAAGGTAATCGATCACCCACAGAGAGCTTGCAAATCTCGATCCTTGAATCTGGTGCAAGGTACTTGTTAAGCTCCAACACATAGCTGCGAAGAGGCAAAAGGTAATCCACTATCGCTGATAGTGCTGGTAGTGAAGTGGCCCAGTTCTTTGCATTGTCGCTGGAAGACGCGCCCCCTGTTCGCAGCAGTGGTGCCGGCGATTCCCTCGATGGTGAAGGCAAGACAGTCGCGGGATGGCACGGTGAAGCAAAGATGGAGGTTGGTGTTGTCGGCAGCGACGAGGAAGAAGAAGCGTCCTGTCTCGCACAGGTGAGGAAACGAGGAAGAAATTTGTGGTTGTCCAACACCGTCTTCGTCCCAGATCTGGTTAGCACTACTTCTGCTTCCTGACCTTGGTCCAAAATCGCCAACGTGCCCAGATCTGCCAACGTTTGAGCCCCCTGGTTTCAGCCCCTCCTCTACTCTACATTTCAGCCCCTTTTCAACAAACCCTAAAAGCTACACATAAAATTTAATCAAGGAAACAGGAAATGGAGGTGGAGGAAATTGAGGTGCAGCGAACCAGCAACGGTAGCGTGACGGTGGCCAGAGTAGTGTGGTGGCAGCGATAGTGGAGGTGTAGGTTGCAGGGAGAGAGAAGAGAGAAATGGAGTTGTAGAGAGAAATGGAGAGCGCGGGGAAGAAGAAAAAGAAAAAGGGGTTCGCATTTTGGCACCGGTCATCTGTCACCCGAGGCCAAATATGTGAGTTTTTTGCTTCGATTCTTTGCAACCGAGGCATATGCTAGCTTTTGGCACCGGTTTTTTATCAACCGAAGCATAAAACCATTTTTGGCTTCGGGTGTTTTGTGAACCGAGGCATAAAAGTTGGGTGGAATTTCAAAAATGCCACCGCGCCATTATATGCTTCGATTTTTTGATAACCGAGGCATATAAGGCGAGTTAAAAACAATAATTTGCACTAGTGATTGTTGAGTTTATTTTCTTAACAATCGGAATCAAGTTTTATTATTTTAATTCATTCGTTTTATATTAGCTTATAAAATAATTTTAATAATTCATGTGTCAGTTGTCTCAATCAAAAGAAGTTTTTTCAAAAAATCAACAATGTTAAATGAAATGTTAAATGTTAAATGAAATTTATAGATTAAACGAATTAATCCTATTATCTATTGAGAAAGAAATATTAAATGAAATTAATTATGAAAAATTAATAAATACTTTGGATCAAAACAAACTAAAAAAAAAAAATTTAAATAAAAAGCCTCATTGTTTATGTTTGCTTGAAGCCTCCCAAATCATTGAGTCGCCCTTGCCGATACATAAAGTGCTATCTTATTTACAATTTTATCACTTATTATAAAGGATGAATTATAACCTGTATAAAAGATCGTTATAAAATGTGATTTTTCTCTAGTGGATATTCATCTCAACTTCCTTATTTAAACCCAAATTTTCTCTCGTTAATTGACATAAAATGTTTTTCAAGTGAAATAGTTTTATATATTTTTTGTTTAATCTATTTTAAGTAAACCTTGATTTGTTACAAACTTTTAAAATGGTTTTTAAAAACAAATTATTTTCAATTTTAAAGTATGTATACCTTTTTAAAATATATTTAAAACTAAATGACAAAAATTGTTGAACTGATTAGATTTAAAAATAAAATGGAATTATCAATACATCCAATCTAATTTTAAATACTTTTTTCTTTAACTGAATGTGTTAGATTAGATAAAATTTCATGAAAGTAATGGATATTTTTCATTAATACTAAAAGATATACATAAACTACTAAATAGAATGAGAAAAATGATGAGGTTGGTGAATGTTTAGAACGAGGGAGTTTCCATATTATTGTAAGCATTATTTAAAGGTGATTGTTAGTGTGCTCTTTTTTTTAAAAGGGATTTTGAAACATTTATCACCGGACTCCATTTATATTTTCATTTGCAATTATTTTACACAGTCATTTTATTTATTTGATTATTTATTTTTAATAAGATCTAAACATAATTTGAAGAGACTCTTTCTTCCTGTACAAGTTATTTTTCATCTTCCAAGCATCCACATGTAAAACTCCTTCCTCGTACACAACGTCTTGGTCCGTGGCGGAGGCTGACATTGGGGACGGTGCCCTAAGATGCTGATCTCGTGCTAATGGCGATGCACGTAGGTGGTTTCGCGGTCGAAGATGTTAGAGCCGCTTCCGACCACACGCACAGAGAATAACCCTACGATATCAGATATAGAACTAACAAAGAAACCTAATCCGTTCAAAACCGTTTGGTCAAATCTGATTTTTTTTTTCCCAGCGAATTAGAGAACTGACAAAATTGAAGCATTTCGTTCTCGCATGTTCTTCCGCTTTGGACATGAGAGATAGCCTGTTCGATTGTTGTCAGAAGTCGTCGTGGGGCGCTGCTGGTGCGACGATGGCCGGATCGGCGACGCTAAGGCTCTTTTCACGAGGTCTCCTTCCACGCTGCGGCGTCTCACGAGCGAGTTCGTCATTGCCAACCGCCACATGTTGAACCCATTCGGTGCATATTGTTACATTGCCGGGCGAGAACCGAAGATGGTGAGTTGTAAACCTCAAAATTTTGTGTATGCTTTGAGCTTCTGGTGGTGGATCACTTGTAACCACGTTACCTCCCAAAAGAACAGTTTGAAGGCTGGAGAAAATCTGAGTTCCTGGGGCCTGGTTCGTTCTGAAAACGGTTATGGCCTTGGGTTTCAAACACTTGACAACTGCTGTTACTTGATCATATCAGGTTTAGCCCCCAAATATGAGTATTGGCCGGCTTGGGTTGGTAATAGAAATCAACCTGTTGACAGGCATGCAAGGCTGTTGCTAAGCCGCTCCGGTGTGCTGAAAATAGAATCCAAACATAGTAAACCCATCATCCTTTATTCTTCACCACAACCTTCCAAAAACACTGTGGCCACCTTGTTGGACACAGGCAACTTTGTGCTGCAACAACTTCACCCCAATGGAACAAACACTACGCTGTGGCAAAGTTTTGATTACCCTACTGATAATTTGTTCCCTGGGATGAAGTTAGGTGTGAATCACAAGAGTGGTCATAAATGGTCACTGGTTTCGTGGTTGACTTCTGAAAAACCAAGTCTTGGGGCATTTGAACTTGAATGGGAACCCACTGAAAGGGAATTGATCATCAAGCGAAGAGGAAAATTGTGTTGGGCAAGTGGGAAACTGGAAAACGGTGGAGTCATGCACGACACACATTACGTGATTGTCTCAAACGAAAACGAAAGCTACTTCTCAATCACCACTTTCAATGAAGAGCATACAAGATGGGCGCTTTTAGAAACTGGGCAGCTGATAAATCGGAATGGAGTTGATAATAATGTTGCGAGGGCTGATCTGTGTTATGGCTACAACGAAGATGAAGGGTGCCAACGATGGGAGGAGATACCCTTATGTAGGCATCGTGGTGATGTATTTGACAGCAGGGTAGGGTACCCCAATGAAAACATGGCAACCCTTCTAGAAAATTCGAGTTATGGCCTAAGTGATTGTCAGGATATGTGCTGGAGAAACTGCACTTGTTTTGGATTCACATACTTTGATGATGATGATGGAACTGGTTGTGTGTTCTTTCAGTGGAACTCTACGACAGGTACTACTGTTGCAAGTGGGGGCCATAAGTTTTTCGTACTTACAAACAAATCCCATAACAAAGGTATGTTGACCTTACAGAATTTCAGAACTTCCTTGTACTTCCCTTTTAATTTAGTTTATAACTTTTAAAGTATCATAAAAGTTACTAATATTTAACTTTAGCTTGTGTTTGTAAATGCCGAATGCTTCATGCAGGTAAAAAAATGTGGATATGGATAACTGTTGTATCAGTAGTAGCTGCTCTGTTAATAATCTGTGCAATTGCTCTTGCCATAAAGAAAACTAAAAGTCTGCTTGAAGGTTAGTTATATATAAAATAAACAGATTTATTGAAATCTAGATGCTTTATTGAACTCAACCCCTTGACTTGATCTCAATCTTTATCATTCATATTTGAATCTAAACAGAGAAAAAAAGAAAAGGGGTGGCTGAGAATAATATGGCAGATTTAGCAACATCAAATAGATTCTCTGATGTCAATGCCGTTGACAATGAATTCAAGATGGTACAAAATCTAAATGTGTTTCACTATACATTAGTATTGGCGGCAACAGACGATTTTTCTCCTGAAAACAAATTAGGGCAAGGAGGATTTGGACCTGTTTATAAGGTGATATGAAACAAGTATTGATTTTTGTGTTATTAAGAAGTTTCTTTATTAAAGGTCTAATAACCTTTTGGTTTGCATTTTAGGGAATCCTTCCTTCTGGGCATGAGGTTGCCATAAAAAGACTTTCGAAAACATCAAGACAAGGAATTGTAGAATTCAAAAATGAAGTGGTGCTTATATGTGAACTTCAGCACACGAATCTTGTACAACTACTTGGGTATTGTATTCATGAAGACGAAAGGATTCTGATATATGAGTTCATGTCAAACCAAAGCTTAGATTACTATCTATTTGGTGAGAATTACATCACAACTTAATTTTTCAACATGTTTCATGCTTTGTACAACTTAAGAAAGTCCTTTTCCTTTGTTACCATTAACTATAGTATATATTCTCAGAATATATATTTCTTTCCATTGAGAAGATTGTAACAGAAGCAAGTTATTGGACTGGAAGAAGCGATTCGATATAATAGGAGGAATCTCTCAAGGATTACTCTACCTTCATAAGTACTCGAGACTAAAAGTAATTCATAGAGACTTGAAAGCTAGTAACATACTTCTTGATGAGAATATGAATCCTAAAATTTCTGATTTTGGATTGGCAAGAATGTTTACACAGGAAGAATCCATGAGAAATACTAGTAGGATTATTGGAACCTAGTAAGCTTTCAAAACTATTTCTTTCCAACACAAGAATATGTAAATAAAGTTTGTTTTTGTCATATGATGAATAACTTTTTCTTGTAGTGGCTACATGTCTCCTGAATATGCCATGGAAGGAATTTTTTCTACAAAATCTGATGTATACAGCTTTGGAGTGTTGCTGCTTGAAATTGTTAGTGGGAGAAGAAACACTAGCTTATATGATGTTGATCTCCCTCTTAATCTAATAGGACATGTATGTGAAATTACTGTAAAAGAGTTCCTTTTTCTTAATATTATTCTCCATTGTCTAATTTGTCTAAAATGTTTATAGGCGTGGGAGTTATGGAAAGAAGGTGAACCTCTCCAATTAGTAGATCCATCATTGAGTGAGTCATTTGATATTGACGAAGTGAAAAGATGCATTCAAGTGGGTCTCTTATGTGTAGCACAATATGCAAATGACAGACCAACAATGTGTGATGTTGTATCAATGTTAACAAATGAAAGTTCAAAACTTAGCTTGCCTCAAAAACCTGCTTTCTATTTGGAAAGAAGTTACTTTGATAACAAAACGTCTTCTGAAGAGTTAAATACTAACTCTATGGAAGAAATTACTACTTCCTCCTAAGTTGTAGAACGAGATTTTGTTTATCTGCATTTTTTTGTTTGTAAAGATTAATCTCCCATAATTAGTTAGCTTATTTGTATAGGGTTTAATATCAATTTTAGTTCTCTAGATATTGCAACATATTGCAACTATATAGTTACAGTTACTGAAATTTCAATTATGCTAATTGAGTTCAGGTCCTCCACCTATAACAATTGTGTGCATAGATTATATTTGTGTTAATTAGTTCATGTACATAATGCAATTTTGAAATTAAAATTGAAATTTGATTATTCGATATTGACTTATGAGAGTGTCTGAGTCAACAATTATACCATTTCAATGATTGGAGGATTTGTATGATAGTGTATGAGTCAACAATCATACAATTGCAAGAAATTGAAAGATTTGGTTAGTAAATTTATAACTTAAAAAGATTATAAAGACACATTTACCACAATAGAAAGGATTTGATTAAATGATCCACATGAGTTTTAATAGAAAATTGAATTTTCTGTATTGTGAGAGCTTTCAGTTATAAGAATCCCCAAATTGATATTATGAGACTAATCTATGGTTATAAATCTCATAACTTATCACTCACCAAACTGAATATCAAAAGGATTCTCTCGTTTTCTCATTAAGTTAAAACATCAATTAGTAACTTTTGAGCTCTATCAATTTCAGAACTTCCATCACCACCTGTTTTTGACATACTTCAAATTAAATTGTCAAAAAAAATAATGGACTTCACCACTTTTCTTATATGTGTTACACTCTATGGATGGTTCCACTTGTCTTTACACTCAATTGGTTTTCTCTATAATGAAGTACTTTTGACTTTCTCCGCTTGTTCTCCCCTTAGTTTCTTTCAAAAACCAATTAATATATAATCAAGAGTTACTTTTGAAAGTGCCACCGAAAAGGTTTAGAACAGAATATAGCACCAACCAAATAGAAGTAAAGAAAACAATTTTACTGCCAACAAAGAAGCAAAACAAAGCAAACTTCATTTATGTTTTGGCATTGTTCTACTTTTTTTTTTTTCTAGAAACAAACAATCCATTCTTCACCAATTAACTTCCAAAAACAAACCTTAGTAACAAGCTTGGACAACATACACTGAATTTAAAGGGTTGACTACGATAAATTAGTTAGCTTGAGTCAGAATTTATTAATTTGATTATGATTTTAATTTTTAATTGGTGAACAATTACCGAGTAATTAAAAGAAATTGGATGCTAGAAAAACTATATTTTATGATTTTTAGAATAAAATATTTATGAACAGTAAGAAATAATATCCATAAAGCAAAAGGTTAATGTAAAGTAAAAATACGTACAATATTAAAAGAAAATATAATAAAAATTAGAAATGCATACATCAAAAGAAAAAAAATAGTGGCAATAACGTACCTTCTAAACTTTTCAATTTCTCTTCTCTATTAGTCTCACTCGTTCGTTAAGTGTCTCTACTCTTTTTCTTTTTTTTAAGGGTTAAATATGTTTTTGGTCCCTCAAGTTTCAGCGAAAATTGGAATTAGTCCCTCTTCAAAACTTTTGACCAATTTAGTCCTTCATTTTTCAAAATGCATGAATTTAGTCCTTTTAACCAAATTTTGTTAACTGTTTTTTACGTTTCAAGCGCATTTCATGATAGTATTTAAATTATTTATACTGTTTGACACATTTTTGTTTCAATGTTAACTTAAATACTATCATGAAATGCGCTTGAAACGTCAAATAAACTTAACAAAATTTGGTTAAAAGGACTAAATTCACGCATTTTAAAAGATGAAGGACTAAATTGGTATAAAGTTTTGATGAGGGACTAATTCCAAAATTTACTAAAACTTGAGGGACCGAAAACATATTTAACCCTTTTTTTTAATTCTGCCTCCTTCCCTAAGATTTTTGTTTTTACCCAGGAGAGGTAGAAAGGTGTATGAGTGATAATGAGAAAGAAAGAGAGAAATCTAGAAAATATTTTCTTTTTTCCCCTTTTTCATATGACAAACTGTTATACCACTAGTGCAGAATTACATTTTTACCTCGCCTTATAGGCCTCGGTTGGCAAGGAACCGAAGCATATAACGACGCAGTGGCATTTTGCAATTTCAAGCAACTTTTATGCCTCGGTTCAAGAAAAACCCGAGGCCAAAAGGGGTTATAGGCTTCGGTTCAAAAAAAACCGGTGCCAAAAGGTGCTTATATGCTTCTGTTGAACAGACCCGAAGCCAAAAGGTTACGTCTTTGGCCTCGGGTGGCACTGAACCGGGGCCAAATAGTTTAATTAGGGCACAAAAACGCGAACCCCTATACTTCTTCCTCGCGTGTGGCTGCATCTTCTCCATCTTATCCATCTTCTTCCTCGCGCGCATAGAACCATATGGGAACCCTAAACCCTAGCCACCGTGACCTACGAAGCTGTCGTCGTGAACCTGATCGGCGCCGGCCACTACTGCGACGCGAAAATAGGGCACCAGATCTGCAACACGGCGACGCGATCCACCATGGCAGCACCTTTCACGAGATTGCCATCGCGCTCCACTAGAGGAACCACCGTCGAGATCTCTACCACTGCAGAAAGCCACCGTCACTACAACAGAGGTCGTGAATCTGCACCGTCATCGTTCTCGCATTCATGGTTCCTGGTGAGCTCTTCCTATCTTCTCGTCATTCGTCGTAGTGGCGCCGATGATGGCTTGCAGTGGTGGTTCGCGTTCATCGTTACGACAATGGTGGTTCGTCGATGGGGGATTCTGGTTCGCGTTCATTGCTGGGATGGGGGATTCTGGTTCGTGTTCATTGCAGGGATGGAGTTGTTTGATTCTGGTGTTGTGGGATGAAACGATTCTGGTTCTGGTTTGGTGAAAAATCGACTTTCAGATTTGTGCTGCGAAAAATTTAATTAAATTTTTTTTTTATCTTATGGCTTCGGTTCTCATGGACCCGGGGTAGAAAAGGAACTCTATGGCTTCGGGTAACAACCGATTTGGCCTCATCCCAATATGTCTCAGTTTCGGACCCGAGACAAAATGAGAAAAATAACCGGGGCAAAAAGCCCTTACTGCACTGGTGTACACACCTTTTCCATACCAATGTAATGATGTAATGCTACCTTAATTGTACTGAACAATATAAGGAAGGAATTAATCATGATATGAGCACATTACGAGAATCAAATCACAGCAGATCAGAGTAAAATATCTAATATTGATTCTAACAACAAATTAGAACATAAAATCAATCACCATTACTAATATTCATCCTAACCATTTTAAGAGATATTGCTTCTAATTATCAGAATCATATCACTATCCTCTTTATCAAAAACATAAGTGACAAAAAAGCCAAGAGTGGGGATAAGAATAAAAAATTAGGCCAAATAAAAATCAAGTTGTAAAAGAAAAACAAAAAAGCAAGATTGGGAATGTTAAAATAGGATTGTGCACAAAAAAATTCCTTTTTTTATTTCTTTATTTATTCTGATATTTTAAATAGATTAAACTAAGTGATTGATCATATAAATGACCCTTAGGAATTAGTCTATGCATGAGAAAAAAAGGTTGAGTTTTAGTTCTCATACAACCTTACAATTTCTAATAAAGATAGGTATGTGTTTTTTATATGTTTCCATAAGCACGTTAAAATTATTAAGAAGGAGATTAAGTAAAATTGAAGATTAAGACCTTTTACGATATTGTCTATATAATAAATGTTGTAAAATGCAATGCAGACAATTTGATTAACAGTGTTTTAAAATAGGTTTCTTCATTAACATCACACGTCAATGAAATGAAAACAAGAATGATTTTCTTTCTACAAAACTATCAAGGAGAATTGGCTTAAGACTTTTCTATGTTTCATCCATCACGGATAATATTTAAATCTTTAATATATTAATATATATTTTATATTGTAATAAATATTACTAATTATGATTATTTGTTATGTTAGGTATTGATCAAGGGAATGTTCCTAATGGATAAAGGGATTATTCAAATCAAGATTGATAGTCGAAGAATGTTATTAAACTTTCACTATTTTACTTTTATGAAGAAACAAAGATATTATAATATTTCATTAGTTTGAACGTTTTAACTTATTATTTACCTTGAACTTAAAGACAAAGTTCCTTGATTTTATGAATGTTATATATAGTTATAAAGAAATATCAAAATTTAAAAAATTTTGCTTTTTATTTGATATGTTTTAGGAATTTTGTGGATAAAAAAAGTGCAACAAATAAAATTAAAATTAAAGGGATTTGAAACATCAAGAAAAAACATCTATAAACAATGAATTAGTAAAAAACACCATCAAGGATTTAAAAACACTGAAGTTGAAACTAGTAGAGATTTGAAAAACCTCCCTAAAGTACTAGGAGTTCTAGAACTGCCGGTAAAGTAACGAGGTTTCCAGAACTGCCGGTAAATAACGAGGGTTCAGAACTGCCGATAAGGAGGTTCATAACTGCCGGTAAATAACGTGGTTCAGAATCATTGGTAAATACTGATTTATCAGGGGTTAGTCAAAATCGCCGGTAATCTCTTAAGAATTCTGATTTTTTTAAGAGAAAAGCAAACCAATGAGTAACGTCTTTAACGAGGTTAAAACCTCCGAAAATACTAAAAATAATCTCTGCTAAAAATTATTTCTCTAGTAATGTTCATCGACTTTGCGACAACTTTTGTCATGATATTTTTATGATAGAGTTTCTTTATCACTTAATAGAGGCTCATTACAAGGACGATATAATTTTTTTAAATAATATATCTTCAAGACAGAATTAAATAAAAATTGTCATGAACTTAACCATTTCGGCAATAGAATCCAACAATATAACGATGAATCCATGCTTCACAAATTTTCGTGTTTAATCGGGGTATCTTGATATGAGCTAGTATAACAAATACGAACATTTCTTATCTATTTTTGTTTGGTGTTAAAAAACTTATACAATACCCAAATTAACCTTGGAAATGTTAAATTGGATGATACATGTTGACAATCAATTAAAATTGTTTAATTTAAAAAAAAAATCGGGAAAAATTTAATGTTAGATTTATAAAATCTAAAATTAGAAATTTATAAAGTTATACATAGCAATAGGAAAAACATATATATAATTTATAATTTAAAGTTCATTTACAAATTACAATGAGCTTATATAGTAATTCTTTTGAAATCATCTTGAACCACTAATAAATATGACTTCGATTTCCCTCTTTTGGAAAAAAAAAAAGTGTTAAATTTGTCCATGCTAAAATGATATCCCATGTATCTTTGAAATTTCAATCATGGAGGATAGAAATTACTCAAAAGCAAAAGGAAATGAAAGTATAGGTCCCATAACACAAAGTGTTTTGTCGGCCATTGTTAATGTATTTACCTTTATATTGATATATCTCGTGCAAACATTTTAAAATAATGTTTAAAATAAAAGAATTAATTCGTTTACGAATTAAAATTAGTTTATATATTTTTAAATTTTATTTTTTATTAATTTTATAAAATTTAATTTTTAAATTTATTTACAAAATACTAACCATTTTAGTTAGAAGTGTTTATAAGAGAACTACCTTCAAACACTACAAAAAAAATGTCTCATTAACAACAAATTTTATTGACAAAAAATTGTTAGTCATTATTGTGACAAATTTAGATACCAAATTTACAAATAAAAAAATTATTGGCTACCGAAATAGTCACTGTTATTAATGAAAAATTATAATTGATTGTTAAATTATTCATTGATGTTTAGTAATAAATTTCCTTTTTGATAGTTAAAATATTGGTCGATAAATTTTAAAAATAGATTTAGAGATAAATTATAACTCTTTTTTCACAGTAGTGACTATTTTAATAACCAATAACTTTTATTTTGTAAATTAGTAGTGACTATTTTAATAACCAATAACTTTTATTTTGTAAATTAGTATCTAAATTAGTTATTATATTAATTTACAACTTTCTGATCATTAAAATTATTTATTAATAAAATATTTTTTTGTGGTGAAATATCCGATCTAACTTATCCCTGCTTTATCAATTATTTCAGTAAAGATAAGTGATACTTTTCTTCTTTTACTAAAGGTCTTCTCTTTTTTTTTCCAATAAAAAAAAGACTGGTCATACTTAGAATACGAGTTGCAAACATAAATTCTAAAATGTTCTGTTATCTCGACTTACATTGCTGAAACCAAGCTAATTTATAAATGTTTATATTATTGTAACTATTATAAAAAACGAAAAATTCTATACGAACACCATCAAATTTTTCTATCCCTATATAACCCCTAATAAAAGTTAATATTATTACTTATTTATTTTTTAAAACTGATTTTATATTTTGAAAAAAGGTTGTTTCATTTTACAAGTAGTATATTTAGTTGGTAATCGTTTCTTCACATATTGATCTTTGCTCATGATATAAATTTAACGAAAATGACATTTGAACATGATTTTTAGACTCAATTTTGACATGCACAACACTTAAGTTTTTAAAATTTATTTTTATTAAATGATATTAACTTTTGCACATGTGGACAGATTTGGAGGCAAAGGGAAAAGTATTTTGCATAGAGAAGACATAAATATTGTGTTTGGCTGAGAGAAAATAGAGGCGACGAGAAGACCTCGACAAGAGACCTATTTTCGTTGCCGTCATCCACACCCACACCGACGGTGGTTTGTAAGTTTTCTTTTATTGTATCTCACACATTTTCCAGACCTAAATCATCCTCATTTTTGTAATTCAATCGTGATTTGTTCATTTTTTGGCACAGGAATATGCAATCCAAACATTGAAATGTTTGGTTTTTGTGAGATTCACCATAAAAGTTGAAACATTGGGTTTATTTAACGGAAATGTCATATCTTTTGGAAATAGGACTCATTGCAAGCAAGGGATGCAGTAGAAGTGATTGCAAGGTTGTGAGAATCAAGTTTTTTTGGTGTTGTTGTTGGAATTTTTCCTTCGTCGACTTTCATTTCGTTTTGGGTTCTGTATGTGGGGAGTAGTGCTGGAATAAGTGGGGAGTTTTTCTTAATATTATGAACATTAGTAACAGTTTTTTTAATGCAAAAAATGAAACTTAAGTGTTAAGACAAAATGTTCATTGTCATCGTATCACAGGACAAAACATTTTCCATCACCACCAAATTGAAAAGCAACTTTTTTGGATGGTGGTAATGAAAATATGTCCCTAAAAGTATGTATGAGGTATATGGGGAGTCCTGCTGGATTAACTTGTGAGTTATTCTTATTATTTTGAACATCAGTTGCAGTAATTCAATGAAAAATAGAAAAATGAAAAATAGAAAACTTGAGAGTCAAGAGAAAATGTTCTTTGTCATCATATGATAGCACAATAATATTTTCAGGATTACTAAATGTTAATTGGATGGAGATGATGGAAAAATGTCTCATAATTAACGTATGAGGGATGTGGGACTAATGATGGATTAAGTGGAAAGTTAAGATGGACATTTTGATCTTGAGTTATGAACAACAAAAATAAACTATTTTCATGACGACTAAATTGAATAACAGCTTATTTGGATTGTAAACATTACAAATTGTCCCAAAAGTAATGTAAATGGTATCTGGGGAGTCGTGCTAGATTAACTGGGGAGTTATTGTAAATTTTTTTATTATCATTTGCAATAATTCAATGGAATATATAAAACTTAAATGTTAACACAGTACGTTGGTTGTCATGCATCCATTACACAAAATTAATTCCATCATCATCAAATTGTAAAGTACCTTATTTGGATGATGGTAATGAAAAAATGTCCCATAGGGTATGTATGAAGTATTTAGGGAGTCGTACTGGACTAAATTGGGATTTATTCTTCATATTTTGAACATCAGTTGTAGTAATTTTATACAAAATATCAAACTTAAATATTAACACAATATGTTCAATGTAATGAAACCATAACTATTTACATAAGTACTAAAATGAAAAACAACTTATTTGGATTTAGGTGATGAAAAAAATACCATAAGTTATGTATAAGGTATGTAGGGAGTACTGATGGATTAAGTGGGGTGAAATGTTGGATATTTTGGTCATTAATTGCACTTATTAAACTTTAATAAGTATAAAAACTCTATTGCAACTCCTTACGTATTTGCATATTGCTCCTCACATGTTTGTTACTGTTGTTGTATTATGTTTTTTTTAAGACTGACTCCAATGAAGTATTTTGTTGTTGATAAGGACTTCAATGTAATCTTTTATCCATATTGTCTACAACGCAACTTCCTACTTATTTCCACATGGCTCCCGACATATGAGTCAATGGTGGTGCCATTTTTTTTTCATTAAGACTAATACCAATTGACTTTATTTTTGTTCATAACTACCCCAATTACATTTTTTGTCCATATTGGGTACAAAGAACATGGTCATTCATAATTTACAAATCGTGAACAATGTGTACAAAAACTTTAACCCAACTCCACACTTATTTGGCCATTGGTCCCCACATTTGAATGAAAGTTGTTGTGTTTTATTTTTATTTTTTTGTGAAGATTGTCTCCAATAAATTATTTTGTTGTAATTTTTATGGTCTATATTAGATACATAGTATACATTGTTGATAATTATAATAAAATTCATAATTTGTACAAAACCTCAACCTAACTCTCCACTCATTTCAACATGGGTCCCCACATATTAGTGGCTGGTGATGCTATTTTTTTTGTTTAACAATGACTCCAATGGACTATTTCTTTGTTCATAATGAATCCAATGTATTTTCTTTTTCATTTTAGGTACATAGAACATGATCATTCATAATTTGCAACATGTTTGCAATGTGTACAAAATGCATAACGCAACTACCCAATTATTTACACATGTCTCCCCACATCTGTGTGAGTGTTGATGTGATATGATTTTTTTCGTCAAGATCTCCAATATATTATTTTGTTCATAAAGACTCTAATGTAATTTATATTGTCTATATTGGGTACATAGTACATGCTATTTGATAATTACAATATAATACATAATTTGTACAAAAACTTCAACTCAGCTTCCCACTTATTTTAATATGGATCCCCACATATTAGTGATTGGTGATGCCATATTTTTTTTGTTTAACAATGACTTCAATGGACTATTTAAATGTTCGTAAGGAATTCAATGTTTTTTTTTTTCATTTTGGGTACATAGAACATGGATTCATAATTTGCAATTTGTCTGAAATGTGTACAAAATTCGTAACACAACTCTGCAGTTATCTGTACATGTCTCCCCACATATGTGTGAGTGCTGATGTGATTATTTTTTCTTTAACAACTTTTTCATGCTTCCATCCCTTACCAAATTTGGTTAAGTTCCTGGTCTTTGACAAAATGGAAGAACCAACACCAAGGAAAACACATAATAGCATACGAAATCTTAACCAACACCAAGGACGAAATGGAAGAACCATACAATCCACCCACAAAAAATCAACCACAAACACTTCAATAACCTACGCTATGCGAACAAACAAAATAGGAATCATGGGCGATTGCAACAAAGAACCAAGAAAAATGTGAACTTGTTAACCACGGTGCCGTCGACATTCCAAATTTGAGGATTGGTCACTGTTGCTGAAGGTTCTCGTTCTCTCCGCCAAAGGAAACGAAGTGGCGAGGCTAGGTTTTCCTAAAGTTTCTCATTGTGTGCCAAAAGAAACAAATTTTCCCTCTTTCAACCTTCTTCTCCACACGTGTGCCGGTTCCTAGAAAAAAAAAAGAAAATACATTTTGAAATAAAAAATTGGTGACACGGTGTCAAAATTGAGTTAAAATTTTATGTCGAAATGTCATTTTCGTAAATTTAATTGACGACAACAATGTAACAAAAAATTACACTTAAAAAGTACATGCATACTATTTCAGCATACCACAAAGTATCACACTCCCATTCCTTTGAAAACCACTCTCTTGCTTGTAGATTAGTCTTTCTATACTTGAAGCATTCAATGAACGTGTCCCCCAGAGTGAACACTTCTATCCCTAAACTTCTCTGGTGTGTTGAAAATAGGGATGGCAAAATGGGCCGGGCCCGACGGGCCGGCCCGCTAGCTCGTCAGTAAATACATGGGCCGGGTCCAGAAATTCAGCCCGTCAACCCGAGACAGCCCGACCCGTCAAGCCCGTTGGCCCGTCGGGCCAACCCGCGGGCCAAAACGGGCCAGCCCGCGGCGTATCACTTAATAAAAAAAAACAGCACGTGCACATTTTTTCAGTATCCCTCCCTCACACACACTCTGCGCCCAGACACCTCACACACTCTGCGATTGCGTCTCTTCTCGACTCTTCTCTGCGCTCACTTCTCCTCCACCCATGGCGTTCTGGTTCTATTTCAACTTCGTAGCGTTCAGGTTCCATTGCAGGGCTGTTTGTGTTGTGATAATTTTCTTGTTTAATAGATCATTGTTGTTATATTCTTAATTGCAAGAGAATTTCTTTTGGTAATATAAAATTGGGACATTATTCAGTCAACTAAATTTGAAATGAAAAAAATTAAAATCTGATTGGGCCACAAATTATACAGATGAGAAAAAACTGGCGGGCCGGCCCGCCAGCCCGTCAGCCCGCGTGCCGGACTCAAAAACGCAATTCTTTTTACCACATGTTGGGCCAGCCCGACCCGGTCTGTTTAATACGGGCCAAAAACAGGCCGGGCCAAAACGGGCCGGGCTGGCCTAAGTGTGAAGACACCTATTATTCTGTATTCTCCTCCTCAACTTGTCAACAACACTGGACACTGTGTTGGACACACACAATATCTTTGTGCTTCAACAACTTCACCCCAATGGGACAAACACAACTGTTATTTTGGTAATCTTTTCTCTCCAAAGAGAAACACAAAGCAATGATTTGATTTGCTACATAAGCTTAAGAATGGCTTTGAAAATATAATAAAGCGGTCAAATCATAATAATTGATACTTGAAGATTTTTAAGTATTGTATGCAGGTAGAAAAGAGTCGATATGGATAACTATAGTAATAACGGCTATCTTCACTACTAAAAATTTTTATATTATATGAGATTGTTTTTGTAAATTTGTTAAAAAAATTTACAAGAAAAATTTTTTTTTGTACTATTTTTTGTAAGAATCTTGTTTGGCAAATTATTCTTTTATGGATAATTATTTCTTACAAAATTATAAATTTTGTAAGTATTTCTTACAAAATTTGTTGCGAAAAGTGTTTTATATAAAATATTTTGTAAAAAAATTGGTAACAATTTCTTGCAAATTACTTTTACAACAAAATTTGTAATTATTTTCTATGAAAAAAAATTTCAAAACAAAATTAATAAAAAATATGAATTTTTTTAGTAATGATTAATAATAATATGCCCATCTATTTTGTTCCTAGCCATAAAGAGATGAAAACATGTGCTTCAAGGTAGTTGGATTCAAACTCATTGTTAAAGACGACCTTTTGTTCATTTTTCTATATTTTAATTTCTTATTTTCATCTCAACATAGAACAAATGGAAAGAAATGGCGACGAAATTATCACTAACAGAAGATTTTGGAAATGATTTGAAAAAGAGACACGGTTTAAAAGTATTCGACTATACCTTGGTTGTGGCGATAACAAATGGGTTTTCATCTGAAAATAAGTTAATAACAGGGAGGTTTTGGACCGATTTACAAGGTGATCGAAACCATTCAATTTATACTTTTAATCAAAATTGAAATTAGTTTATCTTGGCCACTTCCTCGACTCGCAGATCCATAAAGGTAAATATTTTCTTTCTCTGTACCACAGATCTCATATAAGTTCACATTTATAGTCTCATTTTCAACAAATACAAAGAGCTTTTAAATGCAACAACAACACTATAATCGACAGGTTATGGCATTATTATGGTAGACGATTGAAACAACTTAGACACACATTATAACAAATACTCAAAAGAAAAGATTCATATTAGGCAATAAATTACATGTACAACTACTACCACCAATTATATTTTCCCTCACACGATTGTGGTGCAAAATCACATTCACATATACAATACAGTGAGGTTTTTGTGTGTAGAGAACCAAAGGGATCCTCGGCTTCTGTTTGGACAAGATTTAAGACAAAGGGGTTTCAGTTTCTACACCAATTCCCTATATGAAGCTTAGACTTGGTCAACCTCCATAGCATTATATATATATATATATATATATATATATATATATATATATATATATATATTTTATGGCATGCAATTGCATAGAAAAATGGGTTGCAAGTTGAAAGAAGCAAGAAGCAAGATTTCTAGAGCATGGAAGGTGGCTTCTTATAGTTATTCAGATTTCTGATGAGGGAAGGTACTCAAGACTTAAAGGCTAAAACAACTTTTTTCTTTTTTTTTTTTACATTTTCCTCTTTTAAGAGTCAACATTAAACATAGGAAATCTCAACTAATTTAAGTCTTTTTTATTGAAGTTATTATACAATGCTTATAACACTCTCTCAAAGTAATGTGAAGCATTCAAGTATCGTTTTATTGTTTAGGTCACCTTCCATTTTCGATCCAAACATGTTCAATTTTTGGTAAATTTTGGTGTCTTGAAGTCACTACAAATTTTAAAGTAAAAAGTTTATAAAATTTACATCAATCCAAAGTTAAAACTAGTCAATAAATGATGAAGATATATGAATCAACCATATAAACATTAAGTTTATATAATTGGCATCAATCCAAAGGAAAAACTAATTAGTAATGTAAATGTATCAACCATTCACGAATAAACACAAGTTAATTATTATCCAAAGAGAAAATTCACCTGTTTCAGCCTAACACTCAGTCATTTCAATCACAGGAACACCTGATTCAAAGTGAAAAGCGACATCAAAAGTCAAATAATATACATTTAAAACGCTATTCAAAAACCAACTCATTTAGGCACCTCATATTCAATATTTTAGCTACCCAAAAGTCATTTTTGGATTGACTTGAGTATTCTTTTGGCTCCTAACTGCTTATCGCAGAATTTATTCAAGTATTTTTTTTATGCCATATGTGACTCAACCATGTATTCTTTTCACAAGCCACTCATGACTTACCCAAATTCGAAGTTTGAGTGATTAACAAATCATGTTTTTAGCTCACTAGAGACGATAATTAGGCATGTCAAAGCGGGTCCGACCCGTCAAGAAAAGAACGGGCCATGTTGGAATTTCTAACTTGTCAACCCGCTATGACTCGGTCCGCCTAACTCGTCAAACCGTTTTTTTATATTTTTTTTATGTTTAAAAATTTTAAAAAAATTATATATTATATAAACTAATATATATATATATATATATATATATATATA
>Ga0214544_1003204_pt1 | contig 34142 bp, 30 predicted proteins | sample CNSS3metaG_FD_160074 | JGI IMG/M metagenome (GOLD analysis project Ga0214544, IMG submission 160074) | Root nodule microbial communities from cowpea collected in UCLA plant growth center, Los Angeles, California, USA - CNSS3 | ecosystem: Host-associated > Plants > Roots > Nodule | place: USA...
TTATGAAACATTTACTTTATTGCATACAAAAACCCAAATTATGAATTTATTCATTAGTTTAAATTAGTCACTAATTACGCAAATATTTAGTATACACGAGTCTCTTGGGAAACGATATCCCGGTCTTTCCGGTTACTACTTGTGCGGCTTGGTACACTTGCCAGAGTCCTAACAATAACGAGTTTTGGTTTTGACGACTTAAATCAGTTTGGTTTACATTATTAATGCCTTATTTTGTGTTCTTGCAAAAACAATGATAAAATATCAAGGAGCATGAATTATCTCTTACCCAATCCTTGATTTCTTGAGATGGATACTCTTCGGTCCTGTAGAATACGTCTTCATGCCTTGTTGCCGGATGTGAACATTTTGGAGGTTACTTGCAAAAAGGACTTTGACGATCAAGTCAGCGAGAGATCTCAAAAGTCAAATCACAGTTTTAGGAATTAATAAATTGCATACCTTTAATTGCTAGAGTCCACCTGTATCTATAGAATATTAACCACAAATTACCTAGTCTATGGGCTTGGCCTCAAGTGGGCTTGTTGGATCTCTTTTGGGCTTGTGTGGGCCTATTCAAGGTCCAAATATTATGGTTAAGGGTCGATTTTGCGTATGTTATTATTTTTTAAGTTCAGAATAGGCGGTCCATGCTGATAGACAGGTCTAGCCGCTATGTATGTATTAGTTTTGTGTGCAATGTGATTAAGCAGATCTTAAAAGTTGGCGGCTAGGGCCGGGTACTTATTGTTTTCGGCTCTATCCGCGTGGTATATTACATTTAGAATAATAAAGTTTCGTTCAAATGCATTTTTGGCAATTGGTTGTTGAAAAATGTTTTAAAGTTTCCTATTTAATAAGTGGCATCAAAGTTTTACATCTTCGAATTTTGGCAATTATAAAATTACATGTAGCATCTCGAAAGGGGTGTTACAAAAGGAATGATGAAATAAAAGCTAAAACTTTTTCTAGAATTTGGAAAATGATTGCATGAAAATAATCATTGACTTATATGATATCAAATTCAAACAAGTTAGAAAGTATGTTCTTGAAAACTACTATGATGTCTCACCTTTTATTGAGCTAGTAATTTTTTTATATTACAGATTGATGTTATCATGGTTATATATAATTCATTATAACAATAAAATTTATCATCAGACTAGACAAACATGAAACGGAGAAACCATGTTCGCAAAAATGTGTAACAAAGACATCAAATATATTTTTTTTCAATGGTTCAATTTATTTTGCTTTTATTATATAGCTTAATCAAATTTACCTTATATTTTTTCTCACTAGGTTCCACTTTTGAAAAAGGAAGGTGACATAATAGTAAATGAGTCATTATTCCACTCAGCTCGTGGAGTAGATTTACATGTTTTTCGATGTACAAGTTATTTGATAAAATGTTGAAGGTTTGATGTATTGGATGTAGATATGTATTGAATTGTGGACGATTGTGTGAATGATGAATCATGTATGTATGTGGTCAATTACATGGAATTGATGCTGGAAATCAATAAAGAACAATCACAACTTAGAAACAAGACTAAGAATTTAACATTTGAAATGTAAAATTGAAACTCCTAATCTAAGAACCCTAGTTAACAAAATTAACTACCAACCTGGAATTCAGTAACCCCTACTTCTAACTTGTTCAAAATGAGTTATGGAGGCCTATGGAACTATGCAGAACTTAGAAACAACACAATTTCACATCTAGAATACATGAAAATAACAAAAAGATGAAGCACAAATGAAATAGTGAAAAGTAATAGTAAGTATTGTCAAACTAATTTTCACTTCAATTCAATCTCGAATCAGGTTATGCTTTTGACGTTCAAGATTCACTATGCACTTGTTGAATGTGGGAAAGGCCACTATGTAACATCCCTAGGGAATATTACTTAAAAATAAATATTAAAAGAAATTAATTATATTAACAGTCGTCTCGATAAAAATCCCAACGCGGAAATATTCAATTTCATGAAAGCACGCGCCAAAATTTATATCATAATTAGTCAATGGTTACAAGTTCCCATTATTCGTGTTCATGATAAAACTTAAAATAATACATGTAAGAGAAAAATCCTAGCTCTAATCCCAGGCTAGCCCTCACTCCGCCATCTGAACATCCTCAGCACCACCTGTATCAACATCTGCTCCCGTGTAACAAATTACACGATCATCGCCACACACAAACATATAGGGTGAGCTGAGAAAATAAAATAACAAGTATATAAAACACGAGATAAATCATATACCCATTTTATTCATTATATATAATTCTTGGCCAAGACCTTAACCCCAAGACTTATCAGTCTTCAAATCATACAATTTGTTATCCTTGGACTCGGGAACCTGATGCTCACACGAACCTGCGCGCTCGTGGTCCTGCCTCTACGAACCTCCCCGCTCGTAGTCCTGCTCTACGAACCTCCCCGCTTGTAGTCCTACTCTACGGACCTGCCCGCCCGTAGTCCAACACATGTGATCCACTAGCCCCCGTACCTCCCCGCACGTGGCATCTCTCAACGTGAGCACGGAACATATGAACCTACCTCGCTCGTATCCCCACGTGAGAGTAACTGGATATGAACCTCCCCGTTCATACCATCACATGTCAAACACCATCCATGAACCTACCCGCTCATGGCACAACATCTCCCGATCCAAGCAAAGCATCATTGTTAGATAAAACAACACACCAGAAAAGCAAAGAACAATAGCATTTTCGCCTGGCTCGGCCCACACGCCGCCAGGCGAAATTGTTCCAGACCGCCTGGTGGTATTCACTCGCCGCCAGGCGCCAGCGTCCTCCCAGACCCACTGTTTTCTCGTTACCGCCTGGCGGAGCACACCGTGCCGCCAGGCGCCCCTCGGTGCAGTATTCTCTCACGCTAAGCCTATCGCCTGGCGGTTTCGTTATCCCGCCAGGCGCTATACCAGAATAGTACTTCACTGGTTTTAGCACCTCAACTAGTCTATTGGTTATATACTCACTCTTATGGACCAATAAGGACTCCTCCCTGTGGTTAGTCTACCCCAATCATGGTTAATCAAGTGTCTATACACTACCCTGACAAATCCATCTTATCCAACCCTTTCAAGTAATAAGAACATTGTCCTAACGGTGCATCTCCATACATCCCACGAAATTAGCTAGTAATCCAATCCCTTACTTCATACCATCGCTTCTACCATGCTAAACTAACCAATGCATAAGCCCTCTTAGTGCATTCTCAAATCCCTCACTTATCCTTAACTAGCATACCAAAACGCGAGCCTTATATTTACTACCAAATTATGATTACCTCTCCCACACCATTTATTTATATCAAGTTCTATATCCTTATCAACATTTTCATCTCTTATTGAACATCAACAATTACAATCTCACTCCTCCCTTCTATTCACTATTTGCATACGAGTGTATTTCACCTCCTATCCTTCTTTCAACTTACCACAGTGCAACAGCCACCTGGGTTGCCACACAGCATCGCCTGGCGGTCAGCATAAAGACCGCCAGGCGGCATATCAGACGCAGACCCCTTTACCCATTTTTCTGCATCACCCACGATCCCAACTCTCTTCTCCTCTTTCCCAATAATCGTCACCTCACTAATTTCGACATTTTCAATACTCATCCTTGTAACCAATTCACCATACGCATATCATAACTCAATTCGTTTCTTAATTATCCCTAACAGTCCAAGGTTCACAATAACCCATTGGTTTCAACCCAACCTTCTCATATATGAAATTTTGGTATGATTCCCCGCACCCCTCAACCAATTCAAGACCATAATTCCACCACATAATTATATAAAATTAATCAGAACTCGACGGCTCATCACATCCACGTAAAACAACAGTGAAACCATTAAATCGAACGCGACAGTGTCGCACCGCCAGGTAGAAACTCATCGCCGCCAGGCGGTTCATAATCAAAACAAGAACAGCACAACAAACTGATGTGTCGCCTGGCGGTAGGGGATGAACCGCCAGGCGGTTTCTGGAAAAATCCAGAAACTCCAATGCAACAGTGCAATAAAACAGTGCAGAAATCGTGTCATAATTCAAGGCACAACGCAGTAATTCGATTACAAGTACAAAAGACAAGAAAGCAACTCCCCTAACCTGGAATTTGCTTCAAATTACGAATCAATGTGAGCGTGCTCCAAACAAAATCTCCTTGCCCTTGTTCACACTCCCACGCTAGTTTCTTCTCCTTACTTTCCCTCTGCTTTCAGTCCTAAACCCACAAAACCTTCTGTCCAAAGTCCCCCACGTACCACAACACTTCTCCTTTCACTAATTCACTCTCTCTCTTGGCTTATGAGTAATCTATTCACTCATTCACTTTCCAAAACGAAAATTACTTTAAAAGGGGTTTAATAACCATTGAGTGGATCATCCATCTGATTTTTCAGCCCCTTAAACGACTAGGTTAAGCTGCCCCTTTCAAATTTCATGCAGAAATAAAATTTGGCAAAAAGAAATTATTTAGTCCTCACCAAGGTTTGAACCCACACTCATGCACATACCCAACCAAGGCCAAACCATTCAACCAAATCCTTATTTCATGATAACCCTTACAATTCTAAGAGTTTATCATGACACCACGCATTCAATATATAATTACCTAAAAATGCATAATTTAATAACATCCAAGTGACACACATAAGACTCGAACCCAAGTCCTCACACACAACCAAAGTATTCTCAACCACATGAGCTAGTACTTTTCCATGTCATAACTCCTCGTATTTATTGCTTTAAATGCTTTCATTACCCGTCCCAATTAAATAATTAATTAAATAACTATTTAATTTTCCCGGGTCTTACACACTACGTGCTCACTAAATTATTATAGTGACTTGGACATGCTCTAAGTCAACATTTTACAAAAAGCTAAACTCAACTCAATGTTCAAAAGCTTACTTGAGATGAAAAATGCATAAAATTCATGTTTGAGCATATCTAACAATCTTTAGAATTGAAGAGAAAAACATGTATAAGATGGATCCAATCACGAAAATACAAATTAACATTGAATTCACAAACTATTAACTCATTTTGTAGTTCTTAAATAATGAAAAAAGAAAAACCAACTATGTAGTTTAGAATTCTGTGCAAAATTTAGAAAAAAAAAATCTACTTCAGAACTAGAAAAAAGAAATATGCGAAAATGTGTGCCTCTAGCTCCCACGTTCCATCTCCCTCTAGGTCTAGCAAGGTGTGTGCAACTCTCTCTAAGTGTTTCTCATTACACTATTCACAAATTTCCTTTATATACTCTATTACCTAGAAAACTAGCTTAACCTACTATTACAAGTCACTCATACTTCCTATAATAGGTTATTTATAATCTAGTTTCTTCTGCTTAGTTCAATTCCTTCCCTTGGTTCAGCACATAACTAGCTTAACCTACTATTACATGTCACTACTTCCTAGAATGGACAACTTAAATTCCAAGTCTTTCCAAGCCAAAGTTTTCCCAACTAGTATTAAAAAATTTCTCAAAAGAATTTCTTAATAAAAAAAAATGAATGAATTAGGTATATGTGTTAAAATATTAAAATAACTAAAGACTACAAAAAACACAAACTCTATTAAACATATATGTGTTAAAAAAATAAAAACAAACAAAATGAATGAATTAAGAAATAAGAATCAAAATATAAAAAATACTAACTATATCACTCGACAATGATGTTAAATTTGATAACGTTGTCGTTAAGCGATCAAATTACTACTACTTAATTATAGTAACTTCAGTATTGCCAAGTTAGTAGTGAACAAACTAGATAGGGTTAAGCCAACCCTGATTCGTATCCCAACGAATACGAAATTGATTTTCAATATAACCTAATGCAATTAAAACTATATGATGATGTGTAAAAATATAGTGAATTTGATAATGAAATAGCAAATTAATAAAAGACTTTGAAATAATTATAGTAAAACAGGCCAATTCATATGCTTTCAAAATAAATTCTTCATCGGTTATCTATAGATTATTGATCAGTTTACTCTTGTTTTTTACTTTAAATTAATTAAAGTAAATTCTTAATTAATTTGTTGATGTTCTCACTATTAACCGAAGTAAATTCTCAATCAAAAGCAAGAACTTTGTAAATTAGTCATAGTAAATTTAACCAAAGTACATTCTCAATTAAATATTACTATGCCTAATCATGTTTATTCTTTTACCCCTAATATCAAGCAAAAAGCTAATTAACCAAAGTACATTCTTGATTAATTCTTGTTAGAGTTTTCACCTTTAATTAAAGTATATTCTCAATCATCAGCAAAAACTCATGTAATCACATGAAACTTTCTAAATTTAATCAAAGTACATTCTCAATTAAAACTAAAAACCATTGCACTCATATGATCAACGTGCATAAAGACTAAAACATCTAACTAATTAGGTATGATGTAAAAACCATTACTTTTTACGTGACTGAAAGATAAAAGACATAAAGGAATGAAAATCAAAACAATAATAAAAAAGATCAAAGATATTATTTTAGTTTATTCTCAGAATCCATAATGAAATTAAAGTAGAATCAACCTAAAAAGCTTAGCCCTCCATGGATGAAGTGGAATACATGATAAATGAAACAAGAATATAAAAAGTGAAATGGAAAGAAAGTGAGATGTGATGGTAGCTGCTAAAACTAGAGAGTTGCTAAGTGTCCTTCTTCTGCTTCCTTAGGTCTCTTTATATAGGCCTTGATTGGACTTGGACTTGGACTTTATCTTTTCTATCAAAATCTTTTATCTTTTGATATAATATCTTTCAAATAATTAAGAGATTTTATCAATTTCAAAAATATCTGTAATATATTCTTGGTTGATATTATTTGATTAATTACCTAAAAATGTCTAAATAATTATCTACAATTAAATCTTGTCTAAAATTCCAATTCAGCCCTCTTTTTGACCAGACTTTAACTGTTTGACTAACTTTGACCCATTGACTGTGCATTGACAAACTCAAAACTTCGGAGTTTAGGAATTCTTTGGGGGCTTAATTTCTTTCCCTCTCTCCATTCTTCTTCTACTTTTATTTTGTTTTGATTCCATGGAGTGCTAAGTTTCTAGGATGGTACCACTGTAATTTCATTATGGATTATAAGGTTAGAATGTAATAATTGGTTTGTTCATTTGAGTATTGTTGTGATTTATATTTTTTTGTCTTTTATATCTGAATCAAGTAAAAATAATGATTTTTACATTGTAGTAAGTTAGCACAGTGTTAAATCTACATAAAATATCAATCAAATGAGTTCAAAGGTTTTTAATTTTAATCGAGAATGTACTTTGATTAAATTTAGAAACTTTCATATGATTGAATGAGTTTTTGCCAATGATTGAGAATGTACATTGATTAGAGGTGAAAACTTTAACTAGAAGTAATCAAGAATGTATTTTGGTTGATAGTAGAGGTAAAAGAATAGATATGATTAGGCATAGTAATATTTAACTGAGAATGTACTTCGGTTAAATTTACTATCATTAATCTACAAAGTTATTACTTTTAATTGAGAACGTACTTTGGTTAATTGTGAAAACACAAAATTAATTGAGAAATTACATAGATTAATTTCCAAATGTACAACAATAATTAATTGAGCAGTAATCTTTAGATAACTAATGATGGATCTATTTTGAAAAAGTAGTGAGATCAATTTATTTTCTTTATCATTGATTTTTTATATATTTTTATCTTTATTTTCCTCTAATATTTTTGGGGGACAACTTTGGGTTACTTTACCCTTTCTATTTTGTTGACTACTTTCTAAACAATACTGAAGTTGCTATAGATAAGTAGTATTAATTTGATTGCGTCAACGACAACATTATCACCTCCCTAACTCCTCTCAAAGTGCAAGAACAAGTTCCATAAAGTGTTTTAAATGTTTGGTCTCTGGACATATAACTTCAAATTGCTCAACCAAAAGAACCATGATTTTGAACCCTAAAGGAGAGGTAGAAAATGAGCATTCTTCCTCCCTTCCCCCAAAAGTACTTCTTCCCATACTTCTTCTTTTTCAACTAAGGAAAAGAGTAAACCCCATGAAGGTGCTTTGTTATGGTAGAGCTATCAAAATGGGTTGGAACCCGTTGGAGCCAACCCGACCCACCATGGGTTCGGGCCGGGTTGGGTTGAAATTCTTTTCCAAATTTCAATACGGATTTATTTTTGACCCGATCCACCTAGAACCCGGCTCACCCGGGTTGAACCCGTGGTGAGCCGGGTTAGCTCACCAATTCGCAAATAAAGGGTCACAAAGTGTTTTTTGTTAAGTTAGGCTTTGCATTTGGGTTAGGTTAGGTTGTTTTTTTGGCAAACACATAGATAATTTGTATTTTTTGTGATTTTGGTTTGTATTTGGATTGTATTAAAGTTTATTTAGATTTTAATTATAATTATAATTTAGTTTTGACTAAAAAAACAAAAAATTGTATTTTTTTTAATTAAGTGAACCTATGAGCAACCCCTTTAACCCACCAACCTGTGGTGGACTGAGTCGGGTTTGAATTTTCTTGGCTCGCTAATAAATGATCCGAGTTGGGTTGGCTCACTAAGTGATCAACTCGTGGTGGGTTGAGCCAGGTTGCGCCAGGTTACCTGTTTTGACAACTCTAGTTAATGGTAAGGAACCTAGTAGGGCAAGTTTCCAAAGAACTTGACACTTCTCAAAGACAAAAACTTTTTCATTCATGGTGCCATATCAATGACAAAATATGTCCCCTCATCATAAATAATGGAAGTTGTGTAAATGTGGCTAGCACAAGGGTTGTAGACAAGCTTGGCTTGAAAACCATCCCTTATGCCAAGCCCTACTAGCTCTCATGGCTTAAGGAAGAAGAGATTAAGGTAAATAGACAAGTCCTCATTAACTTTTCAATAGGAAATTTTCAAGATGAGGTGTTGTGTGATGTAGTGCCAATGGAAGCAACCCATATTTTGCTGGGTAGGACATGGCTATTTGATAGAAAAGTTTTTTATGATGGCCATGCCAACACCTATACCTTTTTCTTCCAAGGCAAGAAATTCACATTCCTACGTCTCTCACCTAAGCAAGTATATGAGGAAACAAAATGAAATGAAAAAAAAGGAAAAAATTAAAAGGTAAAAGAGTAAGTTATCACCAAAGTATTACTTGCCTCCAAAAAGAGTTTTCTAAAGAAGGATGTGCACCATCATTCTTCGTTTTCTTCCCAAACCAAAAGAGAAGAACTAAAGCGCAAGTAAGAGAGGTCTAGAAAAGAAAGACGGTCTATCCAAAGATAGGGGTGATACCTGTAGAAAAGATGGAGCAAGAGCTCAAAGGAGGGAGGCTTAAATTCTACCTCAAATCAAGTCAAACTCCATTTAAAAAGGCTTCAAGAATTTATGGTCAAATTCTCTCCAAGGAGGGGATGATGATGAAGTTTTGATCCTAACCAAGCATGGAGGCACATGCTTAAGAAGACTAAGCATGTTAGGAAGGAAGTTCTCTAATCCCTCATCCCTTTCATTGTTTTCCATTATGTTTGAATTTCCGTAGTTGACTTGGTTGACTTAACCTTGGTTGACTTGTTGACTTTTGACTAGGGTTGACTAGTTTACTAGAGTTGATTAGTTGACCAAGGTTGACTTAACCTAAGTCAATATGCTAATCCTTGTTTATGTATCTTATAGGTTTAATTAAGGTAAAGTATGGTGGATGATGTGGCACATGTAAGGTGAAAAGTAGAGATGACTTGGCACCTAGGTGGAGGAGCGAGGAAAACATATAGTAAAAAGTATAAAGCAAGTGTACCTTTGTAATACTTGGTCTCCTTTGTCTTTAGCACCTTTTTTGTCATTTTAGAGACTTATGAGACATATTTCTTGGTCTCCTTTAGAGCTTGGACGAAATTCCCTTTGCATACACCTTAGTTAGCTCCTTTTGTCTCATTTTGTAACCTAATTTTAACCTAGTTTCTAGAAGCTAAGGTTAGGTATTTGTAGACATACCCTTGTACAATTTTAGTTATTATTTAGAGACCCCTAAACTCTTCTATATAAGGGGTGCTCTTAGACTTGTAGAGGGGTTGATCAATTGAATGTTAATATATGTAACATAAGTAAAGAAATTTTAAAACGTTTATGATTAATACCTCATTTATTATACGATTAATACCTCATTTATTATAACTCTATTTCCCATAAACGCAAGAAATTTTAAAACGTTTATTACATAAGAAACGATCCAAAATCCATTATTTATAAAACTCAAATACAATATTAAAGTCTGGTAAGGTAAAGGTTTACAAAATCCATAAAAGAAAAAGAACAATAATAATAAAACTCCATAAAGCTTTTCCCAACTAGCCCCTCTCCGATGTTAAGCCTCAGTAGAACCACCTACAACATCATCTCCTCCTATGTAACGAATTACACGATCATCGCCAAACACACACATATAGGGTGAGCTAATAGAAAACATATAATAATTCAACAAGATATACACATACACTCATCAAAGAAACTCTATCCTTTGATACCAAGCCACATGGCCACCACCATATTATCCATGACCTATATCTTTAGATGAATACCTTAAGATGCCTTGTTGCCACACCTACATGCCACAACATGTAGAACACGTGCGGGAAACCTACTACGGACCACACTAAGTAACGCTAGGTAGAGTTCCCAATACGAACATAGTTCGTAATGTCTCCTTACTACCAAACTCGTCAGCTACATACCGAGGAGGACAATCTTTCTGGACCCATCGGTACGAGTCACAAGTCGCACACTAACACCGACAACACTCGTTAATCTGAGTCATAACTCAAGGATTCCTCGTGTTCATCTACCATCCTGAGCCACAACTCAAGAGATGTCATTCTGAGCCACAACTCAAGGAATGCCACATGTTTACCCCTTATTCTGAGCCACAACTCAAGGGATACGTTCTGAGCCACAACTCAAGGAACACTCTAGCAAGTCGATCTTTAAGTATCACCAAATCCTTGTAGACCACGCACATCCAAAGCAAATAGTCATTTTGTCTCTACATTATCGCCTGACGCTGCTCTAGAGCCACCAAACGAAACTCAGTTCCAAACCGCCTAGCGAAACTCCTCTGCCACCAGGCACCTCGTGCCTCACCACACACTGCCTTTACAAGTATTGGTTGAAGGGATGAACCTCATCGTCAAGCACCACACATCACAACAACCCTTTAGAATTGTAGTTATCGCCTGGCGGTTCAAGCCACACCACTAGGTGTTACACCAGTAACAGGAATCTTTACTGGTTTATTCCCTGCAAAGTAGATCCAATTCATGCAATCCTCACTGCCTAATGCCAATTGTCATACTAACCATCTCTTTCTTTATTCAAGCTTATGTTTCCATTTATTTGTTTACTTAAACCACACCCATGCATATACTTGATAGCCTCAACCATGATACTTCACTCATACACTGGTTACTCAACTATTTCTATTCCTACCACCATTAACCTCATATCCCTCTCCGGATTCGAGTCTTAATTACTAATTAACTAGATTCCAGCCTTCTAATCAACTCTCCTAACATTTCAACGTCAACTACCAACCCTTACTGAAATAATTGTACCCTAAGTCCACTTAAGCAATTTACAAGGGATCTCTAAATTCTAAGTTCTATTCCTCAAGTAATCTTATTCATAGCTTTGTCCTAGCCCAAGTTATTCCACATTATTTCATATATACAATTCTTCTAATTACCACCCCCACTAGGACTAATTCATGCCCTTGATCCATGCATACATGACCACACAAGTTCTCTATTTACTAGATCTCTCAATCCTCTTCCATGAACAATTGACCCAGTAGGATCCCACACCCAAAATTGTACCTCTCAGCCACGCAGTGCCAATGTCACTACGCTAGCGCTTGGCAATAAATCAATTGCCACTAGGCGGTACATGTATCCCTGGGTAAAAATCCAGAATTTTTTTGCACCTGCGAAGCCCCCAAAACCAAAACACAATACTCAGATTCCTTCAATGACATAACAAGAAATTATACCACAAAAAGTAATTGGTATTAACTCAATTTCAATGCTAAAAGTCTTAGTGTAATTCAGCATCACTCATTCTAAATTACAATTTCCCAATTTTTCCAAACCCTAAGGGGTTCATATCAATTTCGTCCAACCAATTCCCAAATACCTCGAAAATTAACACATTATTGACATATAACATTCTATCCTCAAGAACCCAGAATTTGCATAGAAAAAAGATAGGTTGCCTGCCTGCGACATTGAAGTCCCTCCAAACGGTTTCTAGAAATTTTCCAAAAACTTGCAAAATTCGATATAATAGTACAACATTACTAACAACAATTCATTCAATGTACATAATTACTATAAACACAGTCAAATTCGAGTTCAGCTCTCCTAACTTGGATTCCTCGCATAAAATTGATAATCCTAGTGTTTCTTCCTTGATCCGAAATGTCTCCTTTTACTTCTCTAAACACCAGCTCTCACTCACCTTCACTACACACAATAAACGCTCTATAATCCTCCCTCCGCAACTCTCATGAAATGTAGTCCAAAACTCACCCTCTCTCTCAATTTCTCCTTAATTGTTGTTGATGTCTCAAAAACGAATTTTCCTTAATTGATGGTTGTAATTACCATTCAAGAAACATTATGAGATGGTTTTCCATCCGTCTTGGCTGCCCTTTCGTGACTGCTAGGGTTTCCAGCCCTTCTCATCCTTACCAAAAGCAATTTTAGCAAAAAAAAAAAACTTAATCTGTGCCTACCAAGGTTTGAACACACAACCACGTAATTATCAAAGTCAATGCACAACCATTCAACGAATTCATGTTTCGTAATAATTCTTATAAATCTAAGATTATATTATCAATCATCATGATCAATTATATTATCAAAATAATACACAATTAAAACTACAACTGAAGTACTCTTAACCACTTGAGTTAGTATTTTTCCACGTCATAAAAGTTAACATTAATTTCCATAAAGGCTCCCCCTACCCGCATTTATTAATTAATTAATTATTTAATTAATTCAATTCCTCGGGTCTTACAATATACATATTTTATTTAACCTCTATGAGACTATCCTCACTAGGGAATGAAACTTCTAAGACTTATCTTGATCTTGACTCAAGTGGCGGCACAACACAACTCATCTCCAAGGATTTTTAGCCTTGGCCTTCCTTGAAGTTGTTATTTACTCATTTCTTCATCTCTTGTCTATTTCATTTTCTAGCTTATTTACTCTTCTTTTCAATTTAGCATTCCCATTTCCGTTGGGATCTTGTTTTCTTTTCCTGATTAATGAGTTTTTCTCCTTCTCTTTGAGCCTTTTTAAGTGCACCTTCACATCTAGATAGCTTGTAATCTTATTGTCTAGTGAGAATCTTCACAAGTTTTTATTTTTTTAAATAACTCATCACCATATTCAAAAATCTAAAATGAACTAACTCATTCCTTCATCAAAACAATGTGTAGTGAAGGGTTTTGACACATTTCTTTTTGACTTTGTACTTTAGTTCTATAACCGAAGCATATCCATGGGAGGTAAAAAGGGGGGCCTTTTGGCTTCAATTCCTAATCAGAGCCTATATTTCCTGAATAGGCTTCGGTTGTCTTTAGAACTGAAGCTTAATATAATTAAAAGAAAATTTAAAATAAAAATTAAAGGAATAGGCTTTGGTTCTTGGTCTCAACCAAAGACCATTGCCTTTTAATTTCAAAATTAGTACAAATTTAATTAAAACCTAAAGAAGGCAGTATGCTTCAGTTCTAGTAGGAACAAAATCCTATTCGACTTTATGCTTAGGTTCTTTCGATACACTAGTGCAGTAAGGGCTTTTGGTTATGGTTATTCTCGTAATTTTGTCCTGATTCCAAAACCAAGGCATATTAGGGTGAGGAAAAAAGGGCACCGCTTTGGCCTCAGGTCCCAACCGAGGCTGAAACTTTACATTTTGCCTCGGTTCTACACAAAACCACAACCATATAGTGGTTTAACTTGTGAAAATACGATTATCTTTTGGCTTCGGTTATACAACAACCGAAGCCATATGTGTTCCCTTTTGGCCTCGGTTATGGTTCGAACCGAGGCCATATCCACTATTTTGTTTAAATAATTTTTTTTGTTTTTGTTGATTCCCACATTTTTAAAATTGCATATTTTCAACAAACATGCCAGAACAGAAAATAAACAATACATTTTATGAAATCAACATCATTCATAATTCAAATAAATCAAAAAGTCTTTTGTAACAACGAGTCAATATCTTAATAAATACTATTATACGTATGAATTATAAATTTGCCATATGCTATCCTACCAAACTTATGGACTTTGCGGGAATTGGTGTAGTACTTTTGAGTGTCTGCAAAATAAGACATTATTTTCAATTAGTATATAGAAAGACAATGTTTATCATCCATCACATGACATAGTAATGGCATTCATAAGAGTTGGTTTGTCTATTATACTACAATATATCAACACCATTATAAATAATTAAGGAAGAAAACCAAATCAAAAAAATATAAATATATGGATAAAAATACCAGACCTAGAGAGACAACCAAGCAAGGAATTTTTCCTTAGCCGTTTATCCCCCCCAAGAACATGTTATGTGCAACAATTGAACTATAATAAAGGGAATGTGTTAGGATACTTTTATATAACAAAGATTATTCATAAGATTGACATCGAGGTTCTTACCAATCTTTTACTTGTCTAAGATGGTTAGGGGAAGGTGGTGCAAGGAGCAAAAACACACAACAAGCTTCTCCCTCAGGGAAACCATAAGTAGTTGCCAATGATGCCTGAGCAGAAAATAAATTCATTGATATGCTTTAAAATGAATGATTAGATTCACAAGTTAACAAAGATGACTTATCCAACAATATAAGGGACAAAATAAATTTATTTTCCCTGTTGATAGCATTTGGTAACATATGCTTGGGTGTTATCAAATTTATTGCTTTCATTGAGTCCCAAATGTTTAGTTACACCACACATATACCTAAACACAAAATTGATTTTGATATAAGTTAATAGATACATAAATCAAATAACTATAATGATTGAAAGGCTTACATCATCCATAATTGAATAATGGCAATATTTAGTTCCTCTTGTCCCGATGCAAGCTCCAAGACATCTTGTTTTCGCAAGTGTAGTTAGATCTCAAGGTCTCTCCCAAAAATATTAGAATCCCAAGGAACTTGCATCGACTTATCATTTATGATTACAACAAGTTAGTGTAATACACCAAGATGATCGTCCAAAGGGAGAGGAATCTTCTTTAGTTAAGGATTTTCCTATCGATGAAATTTAGTTTAAATGGAATACAATTTAAGTTGAATATAATTAACATGTAAATTTAAAATTTTAGTATATGGTGGGTTTGAAAGTTTGTACCGGGGGGCCATAATCAACCAAATCTCTAAGCCAGGCGAGGAAACATTTGAATGTGTGTGCCATAGTATATACCTCATTTGTTGGCACATGAAGTAAAGCAAACAACACAGGAACCTCCTCTATCATGACCTTAACCTCATCCTCCAATAACTCCATACCATGAAGAATTGTGGATGCCTTAAATGCTTTTCCATGAGCCATTGATTTCTTTGATGTACCATCCCAAAACTATAGTTGGCATGGATGAGTGTCGTTCATGTCATCCACTAGTACAAGTGGAGCTAAACAACTCCTGTTTATGCTTATACTTGTCAAAGTCAATGTTTTATTAATGTTATTCAATTATTTTATTAAATATCATTTATTCAATTCATAACTTATAAAAAAATATTGTTAATTTTACCTATGGGAGGCACAAATGTTTCTGGTGGAGGAGATAAGTGCGGACGAATGCCATAACTCTCAAATTGTTCTTGGAATTGGCGAATAACATTTTCAGTCAACTTCTTAGTGATTTCTTATGTTAGTCTTTCTTCATAATCAGTAGTGTGTCCGTATGAAGGCTAGTGAGATGAGGCACCTAAATATTGGCATATATCTACTCCTAGTCCAACACCACGCACACGTCCAGGGTTCTCAGGCCGTCCAATTGCAGCAACAAGTATGTCATGACGACCTTTTAGAGTGAATCCTCCTTGGAAGCTCCGCTCAACTAACGAGTCCTGCAATATAACAAAGAAGAGTTACAAAAAATGATACAATATAAAAGACTTATATTGGATGTTGGACCTTAGCAGAAAATAAACATGTTGGTGCCAGTCGGATGCTGGACTTTTAATGCAAATGTCAATCAGATACTGGACTTTAGCAGAAAATAAACATGTAGGTGTCAGTCGGATGTTGTGCTTTCATTTTTGGGTGCCAGTCAAATGTTGGACTTTAGCAGAAGACAAACATGTTGGTGCCAATTGGATCTTGGGCTTTCATAGTGGGTGCCAGTCGGATGCTGGACTTTAACAGAAAATAAACATGTTGGTGCCAATCGAATGTTGGGATTTTAATGTAGGTGTCAGTCGGATGCTAGACTTTTAATGCAGATGCTAGTCAGATGCTGGACTTTAGCAGGAAATAAACATGTTGGTGCCAGTCGGATGTTGCGCTTTCATTGTGAATGTCACTCGGATGCTTGACTTTAAATGCAAGTGCCAGTCGGATGCTGGACTTTAAATGCAAGTGCCAGTTTGATGCTGGACTTTAAAGTTGATGCCAGTCGAATGCTGGACTTTAAATGCAGGTGCCAATCGGCTGTTGGACTTTTAAAGTTGATGTCAGTCAAATGCTGGACTTTAAATGTAGGTAAAATTGTATAGACCAACACAAGCTAGGCTTTAACTAATAGTGAAAGTATGAATGTCAATAGAAATTGAGTTTTAGCGAAAATGTCAACTAAAAACTAGAGTTTAATAGAGAAATAAACATGAATGACAATATATATATATATATATATATATATATATATATATATATATATGAGACATGTTATGCATGAATGCATCAAATGAAAGGAGAAAATAAGATTATTTGTCCTACTTCATCTTGTTCCTCATTTTTTATTTTCTTATGTACAAAGGCATGTATTTGGTATCAATTATTTTCCATACAATCATCAAATTCGTGTAAGCTCATCATTTAAAAAAAATCAATTGATCATTTTGAGAACAAAACACGGGAATATCACGATTCTTTTTTTAGCTAGTGCAATGATTGAGGCATCATTAAATTGACTATTTTTTTCAAAAAGCTTAATTCACATGCATGCTCGAGTTGGAATTTTTGGAAACATAGGTAGTTAGATTGTGTGTGAATTGGTTTAAATGATTACCCGACTTTCGGGATAAAAACTCAAATTGTGTAGTAAATTCATCAATTATCCCAAAAAATATAGTCACAAGAATATGAGGACACGAGTGTGACAAGAATGGGTCTGTAGAGAAAAATGTAGCCAAAGAATTGCCCCAGTTTTGACTCATTGAGGGTGAGGTTTCAAGTTAAATATTCCTTATTCTTAGAGGTGGCATAATGCGAAGGCATAAAAAATTGCCCCAGTATGAGATTTTGTTTTAGTAATGACACAAAAAATTGACAGGGAAGATTCTTTTATTTTAGGAGATGAAGAAGGTTGAAGGATTTCAGGAGACATGCATGTGATTATTTGGAAGAAAACATCACGCTCTTTCTCCTCAATTAAAACATTCAGTTAAGAAGAAACATGACATTCCAAGACATTATTCTCTTTTTAACTTATCTATATTTTTTTATTATGTTTTTATAATGAATTTAATGATTTAAGATAGAGAATTAACCTAACATACAATTTTTATTATTCTTTATTTTATTTTATTTTCTTTACCTTTGCGACACCCTTCATAACTTGATTCGACCAAGATCTTGTAGAACTCATTTATATGACGTGAAAGTGTGTTCTATGAGACCCAAGATTGATGGTATGTATTGGCAAATATACATTGGTATGATAGAAAGAAAGGCAAGATATGCCACTTGGCTATATAGCAAATCCTGAGAATCAAGGACTTCTTTCAAGCGTTGTATTTCTTGACCACATTAGAATTGACTGGAAAAGGTAATTCTTCTCCGTCCATTTTGGTAAGAATCAAAGCTCCCCACAGAAAATGACTTCTTTACCACAAAAGGCCCTTCACAATTTGGAGTCCACTTTCCTCTATGATTTTTTTGAACAGGCAAGACTAAATCTCCCTTGTGAAAACCTTGAGGACAACCTTCGCTTTCTATGGCTCTCGATCTCTCTTCTAAGATCTCTAGCTTACTTATCGTATTGACATCTTTAGTTGTTATCCCTTGTATAAGAGTATGAGATGTAGGTTTCACTTGAGAATCCTCTCTTGTGGTTATATGCAAAGCCTTTGCCTTCCTAGTAACTTGAGTTGCTTCAAGCTTATTTCCTTCTCCCTTACTTATTGAAGACATCTTGTCGGATGTGTGAACATGGGTCTAAGTATGATCCTGAGCATTGACTTGGAGAATAGTCTTATTAGTGTGATGGGTGGTAGGTATAGCTTGATTTTTACTACAATAACATAGAGGAAGACCATGTAAAGAAAAATGTTACACTTGGATTCCTCGTCGTTGTTTGTGTTCACTATGTTTCGCCATACATACCAAAGGGTTAGCATGAGTTCAAGGATAGAATCTTGGAGGATAAGAAAAGGTTTGCTCTTTGCTTTGAGAGGGGAAAGTTTTATTCGTGGTCCTTAAACTTTTTAAGATCTCCAAAATTTGATTCACTTGGTCCTTTAATTGGTTTATATAAGCCTTCATTGCTGCTTGATCATTTTTCCAATCTTCCATGATCTTTTGGTTAGCATGAATCCTGCAAGGGTGTCGCGGTGGTTTTTCCATTATTTTTGTTTTTTTATTTTTATGTTAGAATATGAAGGAAAAAAATGATTTTGCCGTTATTTTTCTGTTTTTATTTTTATCTTAGGATATGAAGAGGAAAAAATGAATGCAAAGTGACATGAACTTGAAAAACTACTTATATGCATGTGTACAGTGGATAAATATTAAGCATTATGTAAGAAAACATGAGAATGCAAGATGCTATTATGAATTTAGAAATAATGCAATGCAAAGGGCCACCCATATGAATGCATGGTAAACATTATGGAATGTTAAATGTGAAAGCAAGGTGTTATAAATATGAAAAGGTATGTACAAAGTATCATTCATGAATGAAAACAAAATGTGTAATGCATGTTTGTGCCTCAAGAGGCACTTATTCACCTAATGTTGATGTAAATGTGACACATTTTAAAAGTGGTTTGCATGACATGCAATTAACTAATGCAATGAGATGCTCACCTTAAGATGTACTTATTTACATGATATATTACTAAAATTGTGATACACTAAAAAAGCATGCATGGATTTAATTATTTGATGTAATAAGGTGCTTGTCTACATGATGTCATGGTAAAATAGTCATGCACTCAATAAAAAACAAGAATGATATGCAACGTAAATGACATGCCTAAGTCAAATGTAAAATGCAATGGATGCTTGCACCTCAAAAGGTGTTTATTCATACAATATGCTGATACAAGCATGACAAATTTTAAAATTAATTATATGGAATCATGAATATGCAAGTATAAAACATTCTTCCATTGTGTCCTACAATAATGTAAATAAAAGTTATGTTCTAGTATGGGCTTTTTAATTCCATGGGCAGCTCTAAATAATGTCACAGGCCTCTAGAGCTAAAGTCAACTTCAGGACATAGTCTACAACGATAGGTGACCTAACAGATATGGCATGTTAAGAGGAAGCAAACTCTAGATGAAGTCTTCACAATAGCCATGTAGATCCGAGATCTAACATGACAATCGTTGGACCTCCATTCCTTGGCTCACTCAGACCCGGGTATAGGGCCCCAATATCATAACAACAGAACTAGCCTAAAAACTGTAGTGTGTGAAGGGAGCAACCTAAAACTACCAAATCCCCAACTACAAAACAACTAGAAAACTTCCCAATCATATATAGACAAATATAGAATTTTTTATCTATGTTAGGGTTCAATAAGTTCACAATATAATAAATCACAACATTAAAACATATATAAATCAAATCAAGGCAAATGAAGATAAATTTACATAAATGAGAATAAAAAAAAAGGGAAAACAAATATGTATAAAGATATAGTTTGCACACTTAATTAATTAGGATTGACTCTCTAAAATAGTCTTTAGTGGAGTCACCATCTGTCGCAACTGGGGTCACGACGGGATGGTGAAAAAATTTATTTCAAAATACAGAGGAGTCGTCACCATAGTTTATTAAGGAAAAGTATAGAAAAACCTTAAAGAGTATAGTCTTTGAAACCAAGTTTAGGTTCGGGAGTTGGTTACGTGTGGGGAAGGTATTAGCACCCCACAACCTGCGTCCAAAGAGCCCTTTAATTAAGTGTGAAAAATTAATGTAATTTTTAAAATTTAGTTTTCCCCTAAAAAAAATCAAGTAGACAAACAAATACAAATTGGTAAACAAAATATTGTTGAAAATTTTAGTTGCGCCCGATAAGGATTGATCTTACTCCTACGTATCTCCATTCGCAATGGAGAATCAAGGTTACGTAGTTCTTAAAAACTATTTGGAAAAAGATCTTAAAAACATTTTAAATTTTTGGGAGGTGAACTCGACAAGGACTTGGTCTCGCTCCTACATATTTTCTTTCCAAATGGAAAATCAAGGATCACATAGTTGTAAATTAAAGAGTATGAAAAATGATGTTGAAAAGATTTTAATTTTGGAAGGTGGACCCGACAAGGACTTGGCCTTGCTCCTACGTATTTCCATTCAAAATGGAAAATAAGGGATCACGTAGTTCTAGATGAAAAAAATTATTATAAAAGATGTGATTTTTTGAAGGTGAACCCGACAAGGATTGACCTTGCTCATACATAACTCCAATCAGAATGGAGAATAAGAGATCGTGTAAGACCCGCGAAATTTAATTAATTAAATAAATAATTAATTAATAAATGCGGGAGAGTAGTGTATTTATGACATTAATTTCTGTTATGTATGACGTGGAAAAGTACTAGCTCAAGTGGTTGAGAGTACTTAATTATGTGAGAGGACGTGGGTTCCAATCCTATGTATGCCAATTGTACGCATTTTTGTTATTATTGTTTTAGTAGTCTATTAGACCACATTTTTGTATGAGATAATGCTTGAATTGGGTGTGTTAGCAAGAAATATAAGTTGGCTTGGTGGTTTAGCTTTGACTTGGCGTTGGGGAGGTCATGGGTTCAAATCTTGAGGGCACACCTTTAGTTCTCTTTTTGCAAAAATTGTTATGACGGGAATATGAAAAGGGGAAAAGAATCCTAGTAGAGGCAGCTAGGAAGGATGAAAACTAATACACAAGACCTTAAATAACAATAAAACTTACCATTAAAACCTAATTTTCGTTTTTAGACATTAAACCCCTTTAAGACACCTTTAAAAGGCAATTTTTGATAGAGAAGAGGCATTTGGAGAAGCTATTTTCTGAGGGTTCTGCAAGGGTGCGAAAAATTGGGAGAGGTTTTGGTAATTGAGAGCATAAAGAAGGGAGGGTGTTGGGCTGCCTAGTGACCAAGGAGAGATTTCCAACGTTCTGCCATTATCTAAGCAAAGGAGAACTTCAGGTTAGGGGAGCTGAACTTGTAAATTGTATGTTGGTAAATTTTGCATGATTGTGATGATACTATGCCTGAATTTTCGTGCTCCCTATGTGATGAATTAGGGGTTGGGTGTTTGAGTGCTGTTTTATTGGGTTTTTACCTAATTACATGAATATGAGGGGTATTCCATATTTGAGGGTGCTACTGTTGTGCAAGTTTGGGATTTTTGGGACTTCAATGCGTCTAAATTATGTTGTTCTGATTGTGTAATGTTGTCAAACTGAATTAGTATGCTTAGTTGTGTTTTGGGTCGCTGGTGTAATGTTTGAGTGCGTGAACCTGTGACAAAGCCTGCAATTCTCGCTCAGGCGAGCTAGGCTCGCCTAGGCGAGATATGCAGGGATGCGCACTCTCTATCTGCTCGTGGATGTCGCTTAGGCGGTGAACTTTGGTGTTTGGGCGAGGGTTCACCTCGCTTAGGCGAGTGAGACTCGCCTAAGCGAGAATTCGAGAGAGGTTGGTGCTTTAGTGTGATGTCCCGCTCAGGCGGAAACCCTAATCTGTTGAGCGAATGTATATCTCGCTCAGGCGAGAGTCTCTCGCCTCAGCGAGAATGCGAAGATTGTTTGGTTGTTGGCGTGACATGTAGCTCAAGCGAGAGTGTTGAAGTTTGTGGGCAAACGTGATCTCGCCCAGGTGAGTGTAACTCGCCTAAGCGAGAAGTCGAGGCTGGCTTGGTACGTGATACTCGCTCAGGTGAGGTAACCTAGCCTAAGGGTGATGAACTGATTTGCTTATGCATGAAATGGAAGTTTAAGTCAAGGATGGAGGGAAGTTAGGTTTAAAGGCAATAAGTGTGAGTTATCGGATTGAATAAAGCTTGAATGCGGATGCAAGATCTACAAGGCTTCTAGGGTGTCTTAATAGTGAGCTTGCTAGTGTTCCATGGGTTGTGGCCCGGAATGTATGCTTGAGTTGTGGCTCAGGATAGGGGTTAAGCACGTGGCATTCTATGGGTTGTGGCCCGAAATGACTTCCTTGAGTTGTGGCTCGGGATAGCGGATGAACACGAGGAACCTTGAGTTATGGCTCGGGTTGGCGAGTGTGCTGGTGGGAGTGTGCTGGTTGTGGCCAGTATGGATGGGTCCAGATGGATTGCCCTCCTCAGTGAGTCACTGTCGAGTTTGGTAGTCTTGGGACGTTGCGGACTATGTTCGTATTTGGGAACTCCACCTGGCGTTACGGTGTGTGATTCGTAACATGGTTTCCGCACGTGCTCTATCGGTTGTGGCCGATAGGTGTGGCAGCATGGCGCTTTGGGATACCTAATAGAAGATGTAGAAGACTACTAACATGGTTGTGGCTATGTGAAAGGACTGGAACGAGGTTCCTTGATATACTTCACTATACATGGTGGTGGCCATGTGGTGGGAAGGTAACGAGTCTTCAATGAGGTGTATCGATGTACGTGGTAGTGGCCATGTGATGGGAATGGGGCAGGTGTTGCGGGAAATGCAATGATATTATATATGGTTGTGGCCATGTGGTATAAAGGAAGAGTTATATTATTGATGTAATGATTTATCTATATTACATGTATATGTGTGTGGTACACTTTTATATGTTTCTTCTATTAGCTCACCCTATCTGCTTGTGTTTGGCGATGATCGTGTACGCGGTACACGTGAGCCGGTGATGATACAGGTGGAGCTAGTGAGGCTTAGCTGCGTAGAGGGGATGATCATGGGATTTTTATTTATATGTTTTCTTGATTTTAGATTTTAAATAATATGTAAACGGTTAATGAGATTCTGGAACATTATTTCACTTTGTACGCTATGAGACAATGTTTATTATATGATGTTAAAAGTTTTATATTTCCCTGGATTTTGGGAAATGAGGTATAATTAATTATGGTGTAATTAATTCTTTATTTTATTTTATTAAATTCGTAATATCCTGACGGGATGTTACAGATCACGTAGTTCTAGATAAAAAAACTATTTAGAAAAGATGGAAGGGTTTGTAAACTTGAAATGTTTTTAAGAGGTTTTGTAAGTTGTAAAAAATAATTATACGACAAGTTTGAGACCCAAAAGGATAATTAAAAGTATAAAAATTAATAATTATCAAACGAGTTTGGGATTCCACATGAGAGTTAAAGTTATGAAAATAATGATTATCAAGCGAGTCTGAGACTCGACATGATAATTAAAGTTATGAAAAATAATGATTATCCAACAAGTATGAGACTCGCCATGATAATTAATGTTATGAAAAGTAATGATTATCAAGCATGTCCGGGACTCGACATGATAATTACAGTTATAAAAAATAATGATTATCAAGCGAGTCCAGGAATCGACATGATAATTGTAGTTATGAAAAATAATGATTATCAAGCGAGTTTGAGACTCGACGTGATAATTAATGTTATGAAACATAATGATTATCAAACGTGTCTGAGATTTGACAATAATTAATGTTATGAAAATAATAATTAACAAGTGAGCCTGGGACTCGACATAATTAAAGTTATGAAAATAATGATTATCAAGCGTGTTTGCACTAATGCAAAAAACACATTTTATAGCTTAAATTTTATACATGTTCTAATTTATCAGATATAAAAAAAAGATGATAATAAAAATGTTGATAACTTTTAAACTTGTTTTAATTCCAACCGGTTTAAAACTCTTAAAAAGAAACATTTAATAACTATTATACTTTAAACCGTTATAGAAATAAAATGTGATCGCAATTTTATAATAATAAAAGAGTTATTCCACACCGTTTAGTCCCCGTAACGGTATAGAAGTGAAATGTACTCTTCGGTCTTTTCCGCGTCTCGCATTCCCTGCTTCAAAGCAATTCTTTCTGACAAAGTCAGGTCTTCCCATGCTCTTGCACTTTTCCTTCTTCCTCTCGCGCACTCTCGCTGACGTTCTGGTCGCCATTGGTGGTGCTCGTGATGCATTCCCTTCTTCCTCTCATGCATTGTCGCTGACTGTTCCCGTCGTTGTTGTGCTGCTCGTGACGCATTCCCTTCTTCCTCTCATGCTCTCGCATTCTGTTATGGTGGTGGTTTGTGATTGCTGGTAAAAGTTTATCCTCGTTTAGGGTTTTGGCAACGCAAAACTCCCCTTCGATGACCAATACTCGTCTCTCCGACCACCATCGCCACGTGTTCCATGAAAACCCTCCCCTTAAAACGTTAAATCTCTTAGCCTAGAAGAACATGGCCAATCTGTAACATCCCGTCAGGATATTACTGATTTAAATAAATAAAACAAATAAAATCATAAAGATGTCGCATTTATGTATAAAGTTCATTTCCCAAAAACGCGGGAAATTTAAACTTTCATAAATGTAAATAATGGAAATCAAAGTCCATAATTACCAAAGTGTCATAATCCGAAATAAACGTCTCAAATGAGTTTACATTTCATTTCTAATAATAGAAAATACAAGTAATATAAAACATCCCGGATATCCCCTCTCCGTAGCTAAGCGTCACCAGCTCCACCTGCATCAACATCCTCTGCTCACGTGTACCGCGTACACGATCATCGCCAAACACAAGCAGATAAGGTGAGCTTATGAAATCAACATACATCATAACAATAATTAAATAACCAACCATATAATTATATTTTCTACAAAGAACCAATATACAATTTCTGTCTCTATTCACTAACATTTGGCCACAACCAGACCATTCGTGTTCTACCTCTTCTAGTGATTACCCCAAGATAATTTGTTGCCAAAACTATCGGCCACAACCGACAGAGCACATGCGGGAACCAATGCCACAGATCATACACCGTAACGCCAGGTGGAGTTTCCAATTACGAACATAGCCCGTAATGTCCCAATACTACCAAACTCGTCAGCGATTCACTAAGGAGGGCAATCTATCTGGACCCGTCCGTACTGGCCACAACCATCACACTCACACCGGCAACACTAGCCAACCCGAGCTAACCTCAAGGGTTCCTCGTGTTCATCCGCCATCACGAGCTCAACTCGAGGGATGCCATTCCGAGCTCAACTCAAGGGATACGTTCCGAGCTCAACTCAAGGAACCCAACAATCTTACCTTTGAAGCATCACCAAAAGCCTTGTAGAACACCCTACAAAGTCCAATAACTAGGACTTACAGCAGCCAAATCGCCTAGCGGAGGACACGTACCGCTAGGCGCTATCTGCTTCCAGACCGCCTGGCGGGGGACACGTACCGCCAGGCGCCAAGCACCTCAAAATAATTACAAAGTCTACAACAACCGCCTGGCAGAACTGTCCACACTGCCAAGCGGACGCTGCTTCAGAGGCCATTGTTTCCGCTGCAATCGCTTGGCGGGACCTTCCCCCTCCGCCAGGCGCCACCCAATCTAAGACCCCACTGATCCCTCGCTATCGCCCGGCGGTTCCAACATCTCCGCCAGGCGCTATACTAGTATTACGAGCTATACTGGTCTTTTTGCACTTATCCATTTTAAAATCCACTGGTATGCAATCTCACATATAATTTCTGCACCTCTTACCAGCTTATGTCTAACATCTCCATTTATAGGTAGTAACCTAGTATGTACATCCTTACCATATCAATGCTATATCATACCTTGTAATCTAATAGGCTAATGGTTTCTTATACGCATGTTGCTACTCTCCCTAATTCAACCCTCAATTTAGCTAGCGAAAATTGGTGAAACCTATACTAACCTATGTCAAGTATTTCAGCCCAATCCCAATTATGATCACAAATTTCCCGTCACATATTTGTTCTCAATTTCTTCCCTTTTCCAAGTTACTCATCAATTCCCAAGTTAATACCAAAAAAGGATATTTTCACTATTCGTTCAATGTTGTCCTCCTTCAGGTTTACCACAGTATTCAAACCAGACCCAGCATGCCCAAACATCTCAAGAGTGTTTCTCATTTCATGCCATCGCGTGGCGGCGCTCTATAAACCGCCAGGCGGCACACCAGTTCTGGAACACATATCAAGTTTTGTTGCATCAGCTACCCTATTCCCGCACCCTTCTCTTTCTCACACATATTTTAGTTTGATACCCCTCTGTTTCAACCAGGAGCCTAATAACGATAGTACATTGATCAACTCTAATCATTTTCAGCTTAGATTACAGTTCAATTTCGCAATAATTATCCATCTCTTTCAATTTTTCCCAACTTGATAACCCTAACATATCGTTTGCATTGTTCCATTAATTTCCTCCAATAATTACACTCATTTCAACGAATGACTAAGTCAAATCATCCTTTAAGAGCTAACCCATGATTTTTCCCCGTTCAGAAACATGTCAGAATATGCAGAACAGTGGAAATCGAATCATAGATTCGCGTCGCCCGGCGGATTAACAAACACCACTAGGCCCTTCATCCAAAAACAACCCAGAAATTATACAGGCTTTGTGTCGCCTGGCGGTACAGGGCCTCACCGCCAGGCGCTGCATCCAAAACACAGAAAATGCATGCAAAATGGATGAGAAATTAACAACCATTCATAATTTACGTATAATGATCATACAATTGATACCAAAACATCAAATTAACGTAAGAAACTCCCCTAACCTAGTTTTCCTTCGCTTAAAGCTTTGACGATTAAGATTTCTCCCTACCAATTGCCTCCTTAGCCATCTCTCAATTCATCCCCACAAATCTCCTTCAAACCTCACAAAATTCCAGATTTTCGTGCTCTCTCTCTGGGTATATTTTCCAGCTTGCCAAACCTTCTCTATTAACCCACTTTTTCCTTTTAAAATGTGCCTAAAAACTAGGTGAATATCCTAGGACGAAAATTGGGCAATAAGTGATGTTTAATGTCATTTACGAACTCATTATAGTTATTTTTCCAACCACCCCTCAACTGCCATACTACTAGGGTTTTCCTTCAACCTTTACATATTCAAGCCAAAGCAAAAAATACCAAAAAATAAAGTTTAATGTAAGTTCTCCAAGACTTGAACCCATAACCATGCAATTGCCAAATCAATATCAAACCATCAAGCCAATTCATATTTCATGCTAACAATCATCATCCAATTATCATATTATTTCACAGCATGATTATCATATATTTAAAATAATAACAAATAATAACACAAAATTGGCATACATAGGACTTGAACCCAAGTCCTCTCACACAATCAAACTACTCTCAACCACTTGAACTAATACTTTTCCACGTTATACACATCATAATTTAATGTCATAAATTATTTTCCCACCCACATTTATTAATTAATTATTTATTTAATTAATTAAATTCTACGGGTCTTACACAATCTGTGACTTATTATTAACTAATATTGGAAGTTAGAAGGGTGAATGTGTGTTGAATAGGGTTGGGGATTTTTTATGGACAAAAAAATTAGAAGCTCTTAAAAAGTAGCAGAAGAACAGAATGGCTCCGATGAAGGTTCAACTGGTTGCAATCGACATTGATTTTGAAGGTGAAGAACCTAGTGGTGGTTGGTGGTTGGGAACAAGTTGGTGTTGAAATCGTGGCTGAAATGGTTGTCCATGACAACTCGAGTTTATCCAACGAAGGCAATCTATGGAGCTGCTAAATTTTTTTTATTCAATAATGCTACCGAAGGCACTATGAGTGCTTCAGTTAAAATTGGCAAATGAATTCTGCATTCATAGGTTGTGCTTTACTAATTCTTGTGTTATTTTAGAAGTTGAAGGTTGATGGCATTTTCAAATACTTATGTCCCTTTTTTCATCTACTATTTATCGCATTGCAGGAGCTTAACCATGAAAAAAATATTGAGATGTTATTAATGTGTGGCAGTTTGTTATATTATTTTTTGTATTGGAATGAATATTTTGGCTAGCCCTTACATTCTAATTTCTATCACTAAAGGTTTTAAACTAACACTCAGTGACCTTGTGGCAAAGATTTATAAATCAGTGCCTTCCAATGTATGATTTGAGTTGGAAAAAACATGTTGCTTCTTGAAAAAAGTACTTCTGAGTGGTGAGACCAGTGTTACTTACTTTCATATTTATGTTAATTAGGAGAATAATCTTACATGAATGAATTGTTTTCATTCCTCTGTGTCTATGATTTTCATCAGCAAGGCAGGGCTTGTGCATGCTATATATTTTGTGACTATTTTATCTTTTGAAAGGGGTTTTCATCACCTAAATTGAGCTTTATTCTTTTGTTGATTCCTTTCTTACAATTATTATGCAAGTAACTCTAAAGTTTCCTCCATGAATTGATCACAACATGTGCAAGATTTTATACAAGATGTTAAACAAAGGTGTCTTTGATGTTATTAATGGATGCATTTCAAACGGCAAGGAAGTACGTGATGTACCTGGAGCTTTTATTTCCCTTTTTTTCTCTAAATCTTGTGATTTATAGAGGAGATGTGTATTAAAGTTGTTAGAAAACATTTAGGAAACAATTAGAGTTACTTTGTCTAGTTGGTGAACGTTGTAAAAGTGATATTGTTTCTTCAACAATTGATCATGTGTATAATTGATTGTTTTTATAATCAAATATAACCATAACTAGTTCCTATGGGTAAAAAATTATTCAACAATGATTTTAAGAAACATTGTTGCGGTGTGGCTTAATATATTTATATTTGCAAGTCAGTTGATATTTTTGTCTTATTTGATCAAATGTTGACTCCTCTATTCAATAGTTTTGGTTATTGAAAATGTGTTCTTGTCTCAGGATGGAGTGATGCAGACTGCTAAAGATCTCAAAGGGCAAAGAAACATGGAAATATGGTCAAAATTTTAATTTGTCTTACACATTTTCTTTAGGTTTATATTGCTTATGCTTACATCTTTTTACTTACATGTTGAACATGTGAATGGATTCATCATGTCATGATAGATTGAGCCGAGTTATGAGATAACTTAGTCATAAAGTTGAAACGGAGAGTGAGAGTGAGGTTGTGCGTTTAATTTTTCTTACTAACACTTACGAGTTATAAGATTGTCTTTTATAAGGTTGTTTTTGTAGGTTTAGAAGAGAGACCGAGAGAGATTATAGATTCACTCTTACTAACAAAATACTAACATCTAACATTATTGTTATCGTTATAGATTAAGCAAATAGTACTTGAAAAAAAGAAGGATTGAACTAATTGTGTAAGCATATTTAAGTGTTTGACATTAACTCATGTTCCACTGCACTCATGCCTCTTTTACAATTTCTTTTGTCAATTTATATTTTACTTTTGATTTTAGATATCTTAGGTGGAAACATGTCAATGGATCATCATGAAGACAGTAGAGAGAGTGTATCTTTTGATGATCATCTTACTCCAGCTGAAAGGTGATTTCTGCATCAGACACAGAAACTTGAGCTTCAAAGACTAGCAAAAATGGCAAACAAGTCTCATCGAGATAGAATTCATGAGTTCAATCAATATCTGGCCAACCTCACTAAGCATTATGATATTCCCAAAGTAGGACCTGGTTAAGGAAATTGTGTCTTCTTTTTAATCTTCATTCTACTAAATGTTTTGCACGATTAAAATTGATGGTATATTTAAGATTAATGGTATATTTGCAGGTTTTACGGTACTCTTCCTGCATAGACTCTATGCTATTTTCATTTACTGACGACTCTTCTACTACCGACATCAATGATCCAGCTTGGACAGCCACAGTCTGTACCTTGTATCAGAGAATTGTTCGAGATTGGATAATTAAATCACTTTCAAGTGCTCCATGCACTAGCCAGGGCCTTCTTCAGGTCGGGCTTATCTATTTCGTTGTTGAAAACCAATATTTTATGTTTTTGTAGTTACCTTGTCATCATCATCACCATCACCATCATATTCTCCATAATATGGAGGGCATGCTGTGATGTGTCGTTTCTTGTATGACCATAATTGTAAGTTTATTTGAAAATTAAAATTCAAATGTTTTTTAAAGTGTCAAACGAACGATGATCGTTTACTTGGGTTTATTGTCATTCTCTGCTCAAAAAAGTAACTTCGTAGAAAATTTAAGGTTTGATTTTGTGCTTCTGCTTCTTCTGTTGCAATTCCTTTGATTTTGATTTGTACTTAAATCTGATTGTACTTAACTTCCATTTTGGATCTGGTCCAAAAATGTGGTGGTTGCGTAAATTTTATTGTGCCGAAATTCCTTTCATTTTTATTATTACTTACTTTCTAATGCATATATATATATATATATATATATATATATATATATATATATATATATATATTGGTGACAGTGTAATTATATCTTTATTTTTATGAAGTCCTCACCAGTTTCTCTTTACACTATGTGTGCATGTATTTCACATCAGGATAAACTTTGTAAAGTAAATACTTGGCAAAGAGCACAACCCACAATTGATGTTGTTTTACTTTTATTTGAGATAAAAATTGGCACTGGGAAAATTGAATAGCCAATACAAACAGCAAATATTCCTGCAGTAATGGTTGTGGCAGTTGCAGCTTCCGGGGAAAACATAAAAGTATCTGAGTCTTTTAACTTAGATGTTATCAGTTCTGGTAAGTGTAACCAAGCTGCAGCGACAGTTAAGTGCAACCATGCTGGAGAAATTGCTGGAATGAGAAGGTTTTATAACAACATTAGTGGATTTCAATCTGGTGCTGCACCTCCTGGTGGTCTTGGACTTGGAGTTGGACTTCAGAGAATTATATCGGGAGCTTTTCCTCAGCACCCACAAGCTGAGGATGACTCTTTTAATGGAATGTTGCTTAACAAGTTTGTGCGTTCACTTCAGCAGTTTGTCAACGTAGCAGAGAAAGGTGGGGAAGTGGTCAGATCTGAATTTCGTGATACTTGCTCTCAGGCCACAGTGCTGTTTTTGTCACATTTGGTAAACATTTCTTGCTACTGCATATATCATCTGATTATGCTAATGTAGACTAAAGTTTAGGTTAGAAAAATAAATACAAATACACTTTATTTAAAATCTCTGCTTTTGTTATTTTTTGAAGGAAAATATGGTTGTGGTGCCTCTTATCTTAAAGATGTACCTTTATCTTTGGAAAAGTTGCGGGAAGGCTATGTTCAGTGTGTCTAATTACTACAGTAGTATTCCTCTGATGCTAGAATGATTTTTGTACTTAGAACATTTAACAAATGTCCTAAACATTATGATGATGGGATGCTATAGTATACGGTTTCTAATTTGGTTACTTGTCTAGAAGAGGACACTTTTTAAAACACACTTTTGAGTGCATTTTATTAGGGAGATTAATTACAAATTTGTCCGTTCCTTTCATTTGTGTGTTCTATTTATTCTAGTTTTTATCTAATAAATTTGAACCAATAATATAATTTTTATCTATTAGAAATGTGATCAGTATTATATTTCATATAAAATTTAGATTGTATTTTATGTGAATATTAGATTGAATGAAATTTGTTGTCTGGATGTTTTGGATAATTATTACCTATTTTGTATGTGGTAAGAAGCAAAAACAAACTTTTCATTAAAAAATGAAAAATCACTTTTTTATATCGGTTTAAGTCAGAAGGGGTATGAAAGATGGAACTTTTTATACCGGTTATAGAACAAATATAGAAAGTTGAAACTTTCTATACCGCTTGTATCTATACCGATTCTACAACCGGTATAAAATACTTTTTTTAACCGGTATAAAAAGGTTTTTTTGCACTAGTGTTGAGACTCAACATGAAAATTAATGTTTATAAAAATAATGATTATCAAGCGAGTCTGGGGCTCGACATGATAATTAATGTTTATAAAAATAATGATTATCAAGTGAGTTCAAGACTCGACATGATAATTAAAGTGATGAAAATAATGATTATCAAGCAAGTCCGAAACTAAACATTATAGTTAAATTTATGAAAATGTTGATTATCAAGCAAATCCAATACTTGACATGATAATTAACGTTATGAAAATAATGATTATGAAGCAAGTTCGAGATTAGACCTGATAATTAATGTTATTAAAAATCTAGATTATCAAGCAAGTCCGAGACTCAACATGATAATTAATGTTATGAAAAAAATATATGAAAAGAATGATTATTAAGCGAGTCTGGTACTCGACATGATAATTAATATTATGAAAATTTTTATTATCAAACAAGTTTGAGACTCAACATGATAATTAATGTTATGAAAATAATGATTATCAAGCGAGTTCGAGACTCAACATGATAATTAATGTCATGAAAATCATGATTATCAGCGAGTGTAAGGCTCGACATGATAATTAATGTTATGAAAATAATGATTATCAAGCAAGTTTGGAATTCAACATGATAATTAAAGCTATGAAAATAATGATTATCAAGCGAGTTCAGAACTCGACATTATAATCAATATTATGAAATTTTTTATTATCAAGCGAATTTGAGACTCAACATGATAATTAATGTTATGCGATATATCTATAAAAAACAAAATCAATAATTGATAATATCACCAAACAAAAATAAAATTTTTTCAATTAATGCCTAGACATATTTAATATTCAATAGTTATCTCAAAATTTTTTATTCCAATATCCATGTTTAGTGTGCATCTTGTGCATTATTTTGAAACATCCAATATAAGCATCATATTATATTATCCATTAAAATCAACACTCACATTCCGATAAAAAGAAATTAAGGAAAAAGTATAAAAGGTTTTTATTAATAAACAAACGTACTAAAAGAAGCTTCCAAATGTAGAGATTTATATACACATATAAGGTTTATGCTTTTCAAAATCAAAACAATGTTTGCATGTGTATCTCTCTTATCTTCTCAAAGCTCTATGTTTTAGTGGCTTTGCCTCTCCAAGAAGTATTTTTCAGGTGTTTTTTCTTTGTGTTTGGTATCGTGGTGTGTGATCCCTTGTGTGAGTTATTCTATAATGATCATTAATGAAGGGAGATGAGAGTGAGATCCAAAAAGGATATTTTTGACCTTGGGAAGAAGATGACAGTGGATAAAGGAGAAAAATATCGTTATTTGTTGTGTGAAAAACCTCTCTTAAATGAAGTGGAGAAAAGAAAAAAAGAGCTCGAGGGACAAACGTCAAAGACTATGAAATCTGAGACCTTTTTTCTATTTTTTTAGCATCGTCTAAGATATTAACTATGTGCGGAGGTTGAGAGAAATGGGGAGAGAATCTAGATTTTGAGAGTATAAGGAGGATGCAGTTGAGTAACGGTAACATATAACCACTTATTTTGAAATGTGCTTACTTTCTCTAATTTTAAATTTACTTCTTTCTTTAGTAAAAACTATATATTTTTATGAAATAAAGCGAATAACATAGAGAATGACGACAGATAATAGAGAAGAAACAATAGAGAATAGAGAATAGGGAGCAACTCATTTGTGTATTATTATTGATAGAAAGAGTCCTATTTATAGATACAATATGTAATCCATAAAGGAAACAAATCAACTTAGTTAATACAAATATTTACCATAAAGAGTAATGAATCATATGAGTAAATGTATCAAA
>Ga0214544_1003205_pt1 | contig 34140 bp, 11 predicted proteins | sample CNSS3metaG_FD_160074 | JGI IMG/M metagenome (GOLD analysis project Ga0214544, IMG submission 160074) | Root nodule microbial communities from cowpea collected in UCLA plant growth center, Los Angeles, California, USA - CNSS3 | ecosystem: Host-associated > Plants > Roots > Nodule | place: USA...
TATATATATATGTCCTAGTTAGGAAAAGTGCTAGATAATCCTTAACCAAAAACAAAAAGAAAGAAATATTTTTAACCCTAGCTTAAGACTTGCTTAGGTAAAAAACAATTTGTCCCTTGACCATTGGAGTAACATTCTTATTTATACTAGAGTAATGAGTTACAAATAATCAGTTACAAATTTGTAGATATACAAGATAAACTTAAAGATAATCCTCAATATCTTCCAAAATTTTAGCCACAATATCCCATCAAACTAAATAATAACCAAATAATTACATATCTCATCTTTACAATCTTAACAAATCGACCCCACCCAAAGACTATTAACCAGTTAATATCAACCTTCTTTGCCCGACCTTATGACTTCTTCATCACCATGTCAGCTTGTACGACGACGCCATTCTTCTATTCTGCACCATTATGACAATGCAAATCTTCTTCTATGCACTACCACCATGTCGATTTCATGACGACGCAAATCTTCTTCTCTACTCTACCACCCTGTCGGTTTCATGACGACACAAATCTTCTTCTCTACTCTACCACCCTGTCGGTTTTATGACGATGCCTACCACCACACCAGCTTTAATACAATGTAACTCCTCTACATGGCCCCTAACACATCAGTTTTATGCCGACATTTCCTTCACATCTCCCCCCTCACCTGACTACTGTTACCCTCTTGGTGAGTACAATATATATATTCTTTTTCTTAATTTAAAGTGTTAATATTTTTAATTTAGATTATTTTTTAATTTATTTATTTTATAAGTATTTTTATTTATTTATTTAATATATATATATATATATATATATATATATATATTAGTTTCTATTTTATTTGAATTTTTTTGGAGGTGCAGAAGAAATTTTGGATGTACAAGAAGACATTCTCTTTTGATAAAGGCTGAATAATTTGTAAATCATGTTCCCACAAAGAGTGACGGATCTTGCCCAATTATTTTGGTGGATCTCTATACAAAGTCACTAGATTCCATTCTCCACATGTCACAACATAGCGTGATAAGACTTTCTTTCTTCCACATGCGTACTACACCATCTTCACCTTATACTTAAATAAAGGATATGGAACAATTGTATCCTACTTAATCACCAACAACATTGGCATTATCTCTATTATGGGAGGAAGAAGTTTAAGAAGCAATGAATCAGATGACAGAGTTGGGGTCAAGGCTACCCCACCTTACTAAGGCCTACCACTGGTTACAAGGATGAGTTGTTGAGAAAAATACAAAATAATAGTAGTTTCCTACTTTTCCCTTCTTCGTATCAGTCAATATGAAACTTTGGTGGATTCTCACATGAGACCAGACGATTTATGTATAAATTGTTGTAACCAACCTTCTTTAAGAAAAATTGAGTTGTAATTTCTATTAATAGTGATTTCTGACCGTAGATGTAAATTGAAGTTTGTTAACACTTCAATTGAATCCAGTTAATTTATCTGTATTTTCTTTGTTACTCTTCTTTTTTAACCATTAAATTGTTCCTTTGGATTTCTTCATTATGGTTGTTATTCATTTTTTTTATTGTTGTGTAGTGGGATTGTTTGAGCTATTTACACGATAGGAGATAAATTAGAAAACCAAATAAATATGTTCCTTACAATAATGTTGGCGAAATAGCTAGTTACAATTTTATTTTCCTAAAATAATAGTATTGAAGTCCATGTATATTACCTTATCAAACCATAAAATTTAGTTTTTGAAAATAGTGGAGAGATGATAGGACTATCAATTCCAAAAGACACAATGAATTTGAATTCCTGTCCAGCTTTTCCTATTTGCAATGTTTGGTTATGTCATTGCAATTCTTCCTCCCATCTTCAACAATGCCTTCAAGTCTTCACTAGATAGAAGTGTAGTGAGAGCTAAAATACAATTGCAACTTGTTTCCTTCAAATTGAAGAAAACATGCATTTTTTAGCTGATAAATTTCCCCAATGATTCATCCTTAGGTAAGTATCCCAATGATATCCATATTTCTCCACCTCAACAGCAAAACCATGTTTGTTTGATCGTGAACTTCCAATTTTCAAAATTTAGTGATGGTACCAAAATAGAATAAGCCAATGTGATCTATTTGCTCTATGCCAACATCTTCATGCAGACTCATCGGAATAACAACATCAAAAATACGATATGTTTTTGTTTCCAGACAAATCTTTAAACTTGTTCCTCTTGGACGAGTTGAGAATAGTACACAACAAAAGCTGCCAACTTGCTACATAGGGGTAGATGCTTCTATGGTTATTATACTGCCTATACCCATATGTTGATTATAGACCTACTTTGGTATTTCACTTCCTGGAATGATACTTGAAATAATAAGAGGCCATCCTTGGTGTCCGTTGGTTTAATAATTGTATCGGTGGTTCTCGTAGCACCACAAACACAAGTTTTAGGTTAGTTCTGGTTACATACAAAAAACAAAGAAATAGTGAGAAAGAAATGAAGGAAGAATCATGAATACACCTAAATAATTTTTATCATCCATGAAAATCCCATGCTTCTATAGCGTTCTACCTCAACTAATTCTGGGAAATTGTAAATATATAATCCTCCATTCGTTCTACTAATATAAGACCTGGGAAAATTAAATAAATAAATAAATAAATATTTATTTAGTAAATGCGAGGGCGGGAATCCCTAAGTTAATTAATGTGGAAAGAAAAGATAAGGAATAGTACTAGCTCAAGTGGTTGAGAGTACTTGGTTACTATGAAAGGACTTGGGTTCGAGTCCTATGTATGGTTGTGTGTTTAAACCTTGACTTACGTCAATGAGAAGGGTTATATATATATGTGTGTGTGTGTGTGTGTGTGTATAACTAATGAGTATGTTGTTTGGTAGTACTTGTTGAGCCATGTTGAATATATAAATCTATATATGTTAGCTTTAATGTATGATGGTATAAGTGCGTGAAAAAGGCCACTATTGATGATGTCACAATGATCGAGTATTGCATGATCATGATGGTTATGATTTGGTGCCAAATGCATGGAATTATAAGTGATGGTATGCTTTATAGTATGAATGGTTTCAGGGTGGTTAATTGTATGATTATATATGGATGAACAAAGCATGGAACGTAATTGAGTATGTATACCCCTATAAAGTGTGAAATGTACAACATATGAATGAAATGTGGTGTTCATGGAATCAGAGGACTTGGGTTTAAGTCCTATGTATGCCATTTATGTTTTATTTATCTGATTTTATATTTTTATATATGTGATCATGTTGTGGAATGATATATATAATCATTGGACTATTTTAGTTAGCAAGAAACATGAATTGGCTTGATGGTTAGCTTTGATTTGGCATTGGCATGGTTGTGGGTTCAAGCCTTGGAGAACCCAAATTAAACTTTATTTTTGCCAAACTTAGTTTTGGCTTGAATATGAAAGGGTAGTGTAAACCCTAGCAGATGTAGCAGCCAAGAGGGGTTGGAAAATAGTTCTTAATGAGCAATTGAATGGTAATTATCATATACTTTAAGCCAATTTCGTTTTGCCACATTAAACTCACATTAAGACACTAATTAGAGACCAATTAAGTGAAAAAGAGAGAGATTTTGTAGTTGGTTTTAATGAATTGGTTGAGGGAGACGAAAATCAGAGTGTAGAGAGTGTGGTGAGTGAACCATTGAGGCTGAGTTGAGGAGAATCAAGGGAGGCTATTGGAAATTAGGAAGAATCAAGAGTCGTTCAAGCTTTTAAGCGAAAAGATCCATGTTATGGGAGTTTTACTCGTTATTGATTTTGTGTGTGAATAATTGCATGATATGTAGTATGAAATGCATGGATATAATCTGTTTTTGCTTGAATTGTGGCGTTTCTGGAAAATTTCCAGAAACCGTCTGGTGGACTATGCATAGCCGTAAGGCGACTCATCTTGGTTTGGTGATTTTGAGTTCCTGAGGAAGGAACCACCTGGTGGCACATCCCTAGCCGCCAGGCGACGCATGTGGCTTGCCCAGTTTTCTGGGTTCTGTATGAATTGCCTGGCGGTGATGAACACCTGCCAGGCGACGCAAGACAATTTTGACTCAATTTTAGTGTTTTGGCCTTCTTGGGTGAATTCTAATTGGTGGAAAAGGTGTTTAACTCTTAAGATAATTAAATGGGAGTGAATTATTATGAAATTATTATGTAAGGAGGGAGATTGGATGATTATGGCACCATTCTCGTTTTAGGGTTTGAAATTTGGAAGTAGTGATATCATGAGCATAATGGGTGGTTCAATTGCATTGGAAATTGTTGATCATCTGAGTTAGGGAATAAATGAAATTGAAAGTGAATGAATTCACTTGGGAATTAATATAAATTGCAAGGAATGGAGGATTTTAAAGGGTTGAAGTTCACAGGTGCAGGACGAATTGTTGGGTGCCTGGGATTGCAGGAACCGCCTAGTGGCACCCCGTTTGCTGCCAGGCGCCACACCAGAGTTGCAGGATTAGGTGTTTTGATGAATTGTGGAAAACCATTTAGGGATAAGAACATTTGCTTGTACGAGTTCATTGGATAAACTTTGGGTTGGTAAGCATAGAATAGAACAAAGCATTGAGGCAAAGGAGATTGTGTAATAAGGAATATGGTATCAACAGTGTTGGCATTAGACTATGATGAGGATTCCTTATCAGGGGTAACAAACTTAAAAGTAACTTAAGGGTAGGGACTCTAAGAGTAATAATATGATTTGAAGGGATGAAGCTTGACTTGGTAATTTTGATGGTAGTAGTAGGATATGCACTACTATCAAGTTAGGTGTTGGTAATTAAACTTCACCGTCGTTAGTAACCAACTAAGTTATAAGACCTTGGGAAAATGACCAGATGAGTATGATGCGAGCAATTGTGCTTGGACTGGAGCAGAAACCAGAATCGCGTAAATACTGTCATGGCACCTGGCGGTAATATGCAAACCGCTAGGCGATAGCGGTGATTCAGTGGGTTGTTTGGACTTAGGGCGCCTGGCGGCAGAGAGCTTCCCGCCAGGCGATACCTGCTACCACAATGGCACCTGGAAACTTGTGCGCCTGGCGGTGAGGGTGGTCTCGCCACGCGATATCTGCAGCTAGGAAGAAATCTGAGGCGTTACGCACCTGGCGGTACGCGTCACCCGCCAAGCGGTCTGGAAGCTGGCAGCGCCTGGCGGTACGTGTCCCCTGCCAAGCGATTTTGATGTTACAGCCTTGAGTTGTTGGATTCTACATGCGTAATCTACAAGGCTTTTGGTGATGCTTCAAAGGTGGAATTGCTGGTGTTCCTTGAGTTGAGCTCGGAACGTATCCCTTGAGTTGAGCTCGGGATATGGGTTAAGCATGTGGCATTCCTCGAGTTGAGCTCGGAATGGCATCCCTCGAGTTGAGCTCGAGATGGCGGATGAACACGAGGAACCCTTGAGTTGAGCTCGGGTTGGTGAGTGTGTTGGTTGTGACCAGTATGGATGGGTCCAGATAGATTGGCCTGCTCAGTAAATAGTTGACGAGTTTAGTAGTCTTAGGACGTTACGAACTATGTTCGTATTTGGGAACTTCGCCTAGCGTTACGGTGTATGATCCATAGCAATGGTTCCCGCACGTGCTCTATCGGTTGTGGCCGATAGGTATGGCAGCAAGTCACCTTGTAGCCTGGTGGTTGTGGAAGTCTAGTGTGAGTGTGCGAGATCGTGACTCGTATGGATGGGTCCTAGATGATTGCTCTTCAGTGTTAGCCGACGCGTTTGTTAGTCCAGGGACAAATACAGATTGCAGTTCGTATTGGGGAACTCCACTTGGTGTTGTGGATTATAGTCTGTCAAAAGATCATTCCCACGTGTGGACTACAAGTGGTGCCCTATAGTCGGAGGGGCGAGTAGACACAATGGTGGCAAGTATCAACTAAAGGAATTATCAGAGGGTGTAGAAGTTGAATGCTCATAGTGACAACCGTGGGAGGGGGGCTAGTGCCCAAAGGTGGTACTTTTGAGAGGGTGTTCAGATTAAGTTAGTTAATCGGGGTTTGTGGGGTTGTTTTCTTTTATACTGTAGTTATTTCTTTTATTTTAAGCTCACCCTATCTGTTTGTGTTTGGCGATGATCGTGTAACTTGTTACATGGGAGCAAAGGATGTTGCAGGTGAAGCTGTTGAAGAGTAGAGCTTGAGAGAGGGCTTACATGGACATTTTTTTTAAAGAGTTATATTTATCTCATTCATTTTCAGTGGAATAGGAACTTGAAGTTGTACTCTTTTAATTGAATATTGGTTTGGAATTTGTTTTCATTTGGCGCGATTAATAAAGATAAAAATTTTCCGCGCATTTTTGAGTAAGATGAATAATTAAATACGATTATTTAATGATATCTTATTATATTTTAATTAAATTAGTAATATTCGATCGGGATGTTACAACATCCTCCAAAAAAAGAAAGGTACTGAGTTGAGTAGTGATGACGACTTAGTTCTTGAAGGGAGTTCACACAACTATTTTAACTGTGTCAACACCCAATTCGTCCGGGTGAATAAATTTATTTTCAGTAAAAAAAAGTAAAAAAATGTTTTAGTTAATGGTAAATAAAAAAAGGTAAAATAAGATTTTCTTCAAAGATTTTCAAACTTTAATTTTTGAAAAAAGAAAAAAAAAAGATATTCTCTACCCTTCCTCTCTATTTCTCATTGCCACCCACACACCTCTTTTATTATCTCTTGAAAAAAATTAGAAAAGGAGAAAAGAAAAAAAAAACTGAGAAGGTAGTTATAATATACAAAATGAGAGGGTGAGATTAATATAAGAGGAATTGAAAAGTTTAGAAGGTATGTTACTGCCATTATCCTTTTTTATTTATTCGTTCCCTTTTTCTTATATTATCTTTTAATATTGAACACGTTTTTGTTTTACACCTAACTTCGGTCTTTTGCTTAAGGATATTATTTTCTACTATTCATAAATATTTTATTTTAAAAATTATAAAAAATAGTTTTCTTCATTGCATGACACCAATTTTCCAAATTTCTTTTTCTAAAAAGTAGAAAAAAATAATATAAAGAACTAAAGATAAAAAACAGTTTACTTGTATTTTGTTTAATTTTTGCAAAAAAACTAAGATCAAGTTGACGCATATATGAAAAGCCAAGCAAGGAAGGCAGCAAAGGACACGGTGAATCTTTAAATGATCTGGAATATAACAAAGATAAAGGCCACATTTTCATGGATGAGATCGTTGATTGGGAATGATTAGGAGCTTCACCTATACAATGCTTCTTCAAATACTCATCCCTTGGTTCATCTAATAACTGGATATCATACAATTTTGAGCAGCCTGAGATGCTCAGAATTTGAAGAGAATTGAGGACTAATATGCTGTTGGGTAAGCTTACCGGACTTTTGCAGTTTGTCAAATTGAAAAAAATAAAAAGCTTTCTGAGATGACCAGTGGATGGATCGATCTACCTTATATTTATACATCCTTCCAGATCTATCCAGTCAAGATTTAGGGCCTCTCCAAAATGTGGTAACTTGGTTAGACTTGTACAATCTTTCAAATTCAAATATGTAAGTTTTCTTAAATGACCGATAGATGGATCCATTTGTTTCAGTTGTATACATCTTTCAAGACATAGCGTTTCAAGATTTCTGACCTTAACTAAATTTGGGATCTTGATCAGATTTTTGGAACCAGAGAGATATAAACGTCTCAAGTTGTGTAGAGGCTACAGTAAAGGCAAAAAGTAGGAGACGAAATTAGCAATGACACTTGGTCTTCCTTTTGTTACTTTAATTCAATAATTGCAGAAGAAATTATTGGAAGAGGGTCTTCTTTTTTACTTGTTCATTTAAACAAAAACAATACAGAACAAGAACAATGATTTACACTACCTTTGTGGCTTCCCATAGTTTTTTTATGTTATTGTTAACGAGGGACAGCTCCACAAGTTTGTCCGGCTGAAAACTAGGAGGCAAACACTTGAAAGGATATTTCTCCAACGCAAGATATCCTAAGTCATTGGAAAGATGATTGAGGCTACCACAAAAATTCACTCCCTCAAGCTTGAGCAACTGCAGATGACTCATTTTTGATAGACCGTCAACTCTTATTGTTGTTTCTTGAAATTCATTAGGCCATAGGTCAACAACTATGGCTTCAAGATTTTATGTCGTCTACACAAATGCAAACAATTGTTAACTCTTTTAAAGTATATTCAGATTGTAGAAAAAAGACAACTTACAATTTTAAGCTCAAACTGTTTTACCATATTGTTTAACATAACATTCTGGAGATCTTTGTAATTCCACAATCTACTCCACTTTCTTGGCTCTTTAGGTGATTACTCTCCAACAATACACTTGCCCAAATCTACCAACAAATCATGCATGTTAATCAGCCAAATATTCATCTCACGAAACTCACAAATATATGTTATCAGTGATTTTTCAATGAGAACTTGTAGACCATATTCATGATGAAATCCACGAAATTCTAGAGCTTCCTTCACATTTCGCACATTTTTCTATTGAAGAAGCAAGGAATATCAAGGAATATTTCCTTGTCTGAATCATCAAACTCATCAAAACTTATTCGCAACACATCTATTATATCTTTACTTTTGTTTTCCTTTAGCCTAGCCAATGCACTTCTTCATTGTGAGACATTTCGATCAAACAAAGATCTGCCAAATACTTCAATTGCCAAGGGATGGCCTTGAGCATGTGATAGTATATAATCAGTAAACCTTTCATATCCACTCTTTACATGTTCACTAAGGAAAGCATTTTGGAAAATAGTTCAGCAGCATCTGTGTAGTTCAATGGTTGGGCATGGTAAACATCATCTACTCCATAAGTCCTTAATATATGTTCATCTCTAGAAATTATGATGATTTTGCTCCCTCTATCTAGGCTTTCATGTAATGTAACAAAGTCACTCTACTCCCTGTAAACATTTTTAGCTGTCCAACTTGATCAACGTTATCCAGAATAATAAGAGCCCTACTAGGGATGTCAACAGGACGGGTAGGATACGGGTAGTAGCTCCCTCTTACCCTACCCGCTGGATAAATACTTGTCCCGTAGCCGTCCAAATTCGTCGGGTATCCGTTATGTGGGTACCCGCATAATTTTTTAATATCCACGGGTACCCGCGGGTATCCAGAAGTATTTGCAACAAACTAAAAATAAACATTTAAGAACATATTTTAATTGTAAATTCAAAAAAAATACAATACATAACATTCATAAATTTTAAACAAAGTTCAAATAACTCATTTAAATAGTGTTGAATGACATTTTACAAAGAAATGATTTTTTTTAAAACTAATTGATAAAAAAATGACTCATTCAAAATCAATATGTTCATATTTTAATCATGTTTCTTTTTATTTTTTATTTAATTTAAATTAGAGTATAGTGGGTACGGGTATCCACGGGTACGAATATTATGATACCCGTACCCGCCTCGTTAATATGCGAGTATTAAAATACTCGTACCCATTACCTACGAATATCCATTTATAATATCCATTTCATACCCGTTGCGGGTTTTATCCGTGGATACCCGCTGGTACAAATTTTTTTGACATCCCTAAGCGCTCCCATTGCGTAACCTAATCCATACCAAGCTTGTTCCCTCGGAAACATTGAAAATTTTTAAATTATTTTCATTTAAACTCTAAGAAAGTAACTGTTTTTGTATTCCTAATGCTCTAGAATCTCGATAAAGTTTGCTTACATCATCAATAAAATAATGAAAATCATATTGATGAGAGATTCTTTCGTACAAAGCACGACCAACAGTTGTCTTTCTTATACCATCCATCCCACTAATTCCAACAACTCGAACATTTGACCCCAAACACTAAAGTTTTGATAATTCTTCAACATGAGATTCCATTCCAACCAAATTATCATTTGGTAGTTTTGAAAATTTAGCAACCAGTATGCTTATTACATTTTGAAAAAAAAAATCTATCTCTGCCTATTATGGCCTGCAATAGAAAAGAAATTATATATATATATATAAAGCATGTCAAATTGTTGGGAATCTAAGTGTGAGTTTAAGTCCCACATTGAGTAAAAATGAGAAAGTTGAGCATCATATAAGGATCAAGGCCCATAAACCCATCATCTTAAGGTTTTGGGTTAAGAGTGGTGTCAATCCCTTATGTGTGGGTTGGGCTCATGTTCATTGGTGTTGAATCTCTCTAATGATCCTCTCTCAAAAACCCAACAGTGGTATCAAAGCCTGGGTTCGTGTGGTGACCGGCTTAGACTAGACCATGTATCGAAAGTCTTCTTGATAATAGGTCAGGTAAGCGAGTCCCGTTAAGAAGAACGGCGGTGTAAGACCCGAGAAAATTAAATAGTTAATTATATAATTATTTAATAAATGCGGGTAATAGATACCTTTAAGACATTTAATGCAGAAAGTTATGATGTGGAAAAGTACTAGCTCAAGTGGTTGAGAGTACTTTGATTATGTGACAGGACTTGGGTTCGAGTCCTATGTATGCCAATTGTGTGTTATTTTAAATTATGCATTATTTTGATGATATGCTTGAATGCTAGACGTGATATTAAAATCCTAAAATTGTAGGAATTATCGTGAAACATGATTTGTTGAATTGGTTGTGCACTTGACTTGGTAATTGATGGTTATGGGTTCAAACCTTGCTAAGAACAAATTCACTCTCTTTTTGCCAAATTTTCCTTGGCATGAATATGAAAGGTTTTACGAACCCTAGCAGCCAATTGAGAGGTAACCTGGAAAACACTTGGTTAGTACCCATTGAATAGCCTTAATCATCTTTTTTATTTAATTTTCGTTTTGGGTGGAGTAAAGGGTAATTAGTGTGTATTAACACACAGAGAGAAAGGAATTAATGGAGAGGTAAGACCTGTAATTTCGTGGGAGTCATTGGGCAGAGAGATTGAGTGAACTGGTGTTGGCTATAGAGGGATTTAGAGTGAAAGCTATTGTTGGAGGAGAAGCAAAGGTTGATAGAAGTTTTGGGTTAGAGATACTCATCATATTCGAATTTGGAGCAAGGATTTGAGGTAAGGGGAGTTGTTTTAAATGGTTTCGATTCGTGAATAATGCATTATGAATTGTATGAATTGAACTGCATGAAATCTATGCTGAATTACACTGTTTCACAAAATTTTGGGTTTTTGCACAGAAACCGCCTAGCATGCATGAAGGTGCCGCCAGGCGGCACCCCAGTTTTGTCCCAATTTCTGGGTTCTGCTTTGAGTTGCTTGGCGGCGAGATAAATCTGCCAGGCGGTGCAAGATGTCTGACGCTGTTTTGACGTGGTTTCGTGAATTTTGTGTGTGTTGCTATTCCCTTTCGGATGACATGTCTATTGGATTGTATTTAGTGATTATATGCTTGATATTATGTGTTTGTGATCATAAATGGAGGTGTGAACATGGGGAATCCCTAATAGAATGGGTAATTTCATTTAATTGTTGGTTTCATAAGTGATGTGAATTGGGATGGGGGACGCTTGATATTAATTGGCGTAAAACTATGGGAAACCTGGAAATGCATTAGTGCGAAATCATAGTGCTTGACAAAATCTGTGAGAGAGGGAAATGGTTCACGAGGTGTCAATTTGGCCCCTAGCCCATGGGCCAGCCTTGGCCCACTCTTCATAAAGCCCCTTTTTAGGGGCCCCCAAATGAGGGGGCCAAAAAAAAGTCCCAGCCCCTAAAGCCCCCTCTCTAGTGGGTTAGGGCTAGGGCTAAGGTGGGTTAGCCTTCTAAATAATACTACATTAAGCTAGAGTCAAAGATCAAGTTGAGCGACCCGGACGGGCCCGATGACTAGGACGGGCCCGACGACCAAGACGGGCCTACAACCCGGACGTGCCAGACGACCCGGACGAGATAGACGACCCAGACGGGCCCAATAACCCGGACGAGCCCGACGAGCCCGACATACCCGACAACCCGGACGAGCCCGACGAGCCCGACGGACCCGACAACCCGGACGGGCCCGATGAGCTGGATGGGACCGACAACCCGAACAAGTCCTACGACCCAAACGGACTCGACGACCCAGACGAGCCCAACAACCCGGACATGCCAAACGATCCGAACGGGCTCGACGACCAGAACAAGCCCAACGACCCAGATGGGACCAATGATCTAGACAGGCCCAATGACCCGAATGGGCCAGACGACCCGAATGGGCCCGACGATGCGGACGGGCATGATAACCAGGACGAGCCCAATGACAAGGACAGGCGTGACGACCCGAACGGGCAAAAGACCCGGATGGGCCCGACGACCCGAACGGGCCCGATGACTTAGACAATCCCAACGAGCCTAACGACCTGCACGATTCGACGACACAGACAAGCCTATTTGGGTCGTTGGGCAATTTAGGATCATCAGGCTCGTCCCGCGCGTTGGGCCCATCTGAGTCGTCGGGCCCCTCCGGATCGTCGGGCCCGTTCGGGTCGTTGGGCCTGTCTGGATCATCGGGCCCGTTCGGGTCGTTGGGCCTGTCAGATCATTGGCATGTCCGGGTCGTTGGGCCTATCCTGGTCGTTGGGCCCATCTGGGTCGTAGGGCCCATATGGGTCATAGGGCCCGTCCGGGTTGTCGAGCCTATTTAGGTCGTCAGGCCCGACCGTGTCGCCGGGCCTGTCTGGGTCGTCGGGCCAGTCTGTGTCGTAGGGCCCATCCGGGTCGTCGGGTCCATACGAGTCCTTTGGTCTGTTTGGATCATCGGACTCGGTCGGATTGTTAGGCTCGTTTGCGTCGTTAGGCCCGTCCGGGTCGTCGGTCCCGTTTGGGTCGTAGGGCATGTCTAGGTCATCGAGCCCATCCGGGTTGTTGGACCCATCCGGGTTATCGGGTCCGTTTGTGTCGTCGAGCCCGTCTGGGTCAACAGCCACGTCCGGGTTGTCGGGTCCATACAGGTCGTCGGGCTTTTTTGGGTCGTAGGGCATGTCCGGGTCGTCGGGCCCGTTTGGGTCATAGGGCCTGTCCGGATCGTTGGGCCCGTCTGGGTGATCGAGCTCGTCTGGGTTGTCGGGCCCATTTGGGTCGTCGGGCACATCCGGGTCGTCAGTCTTGTCCATGTCGTCGGGCCCGTCCGTGTTCCCGAGTTTATCCTTATTGTTAGGGGAGTCGGGGTTGTCCGGGTCGTTGGGCCTGTTTGGATCATCGGGCCCATTCGAGTCGTCGTTCTTGTCGAGGTCGTCGGCAGGTCCGGTCGTTCGAGCTATTCGGGTCATCGTGCTAGTCCGGTTCGTTGGGCCTGTTCCACAGATGGGTTGGCCCTGGCCCACAGGACTTTTGTAGAGTTTTTGGCCCTGTGGATTTCTTTGTTGGGGGCTTTTTTTCAATATGAGTTTTTTTTTGTCCACATGGGTCAGAGCCAAGCCCTGTGGGCTGAGCCAAATTGACACCTCTATGACTAATGAGTCAACATTAATGGGAGATTATTTTTGTTCATAAATGGAAAGATCTACGCTGATTCCAAGTCTTTGTAGACTCAGTCCTGGCTTCGTTAATGGGTTGGAAAAAATATACATAATTGTTTTTGTGTAATTAACATATATTTATTTTTATAATAATAATAAAAGATTATTATTATAAATTTTAAGATAAATAAAAATATTTTGTATAATTTAATTAAACATAACTATTTTATTTAAAAAATAATTTAAAAAAGTTGACAAATAAAAAATATTAATTTTAAAAAACTGCCACTAAAAAAAATAAAGTTAGCAAAGTAATTATTTTAACTTCAAAAACAACCCAGGAGTATATAATTATACTTAATGTGGTTAGGGACATAGAACATCTCAAATAATTTACATAATAGGAAAATATATAGGTTAAATTACATATTTTGTCCATCGTTCGATTTTATCCTTCTTTTCTTTTTGTTCAGTCAAGTTTTAATTTTCATCAATTTTATTCAATTTGTTCATGTTTTGCTAAGTCCATTTAAATAATGATAGTAATGAATAATAGTTGTCATGTGTCACTTCGTGATTTTTCTGTTTTTTTTTTTACTTTTTTTTATTTTTTATTTTATTTTTGAAAAAGGGTCCACTCTCAATCCATTGGCATACCACTACATGTCGGAGTCAATGTTTTATATCCAATTTTCTCTTTATATTATTTATTTTTGTTCAATTTAGTCCAATTTCTTTTATTAAATTTTATAATATTTTATTGGCTAAAATACATTTTTTGTCCTTATTTTCGTAGTGTTTGTTGCGGATAGTCCTCGTTTTGACAAAATATTTAAAATAATCCTCATTTCTACCGAATGTTTAAAATGATCCTCATTTTCGCAATTCGTGTTTTATTGGTTTTTTTCTATAACGCCGTTTAAATCATTAACGAAGCATTGTACAGGTGGCACGTAACACACCCTAATAACGTGCCACCTGTACAACGTTCTGTTAATGATTTAAACGGCATTACAGAAAATGACCAAATAAAACATGAATTGCGAGAATGAGGACCATTTTAAATATTCGGTAGAAATGAAGACCATTTTAAACATTTTGTCAAAATGAGAACCATTTGCGACAAATACTACGAAAATGATGACCAAAAAGATATTTAAGCCTATTTTATTAAAATTGATATTTTTATTAAATTTTTTTAAGGGTTACAAATAATTTAAAATTAGAATGAAAGTTTTAAACATGAATAATAATATAATTGATCTAAAATTTTAAACTAATTATAAACTTAAACCTAAACTATTTAATAAAAAATTAAATTTAAATAAAAACATCATTATAATTGTAACGTCTGATTTAATTAATAAGCGTAATTAAAAGAAATGCCACACACAAATAGTACAATAGCGCAGTCCTAGGGTCCTTAACACAACCCCTACAAAGCTAGGCACACCACGATGCCAACAGAAAACCAGTTGAAAGGTCTAACAGATGAAGGTAGAGTGATAAAGCATAAAGCAATACATAGGCCATAGTCCTAAAGAAAAGCCCATTAAGAAATTAAAGTCCAGTCCATACGAACTATGCAGCGGAACCATCACCTCCCTGTTGTCCACGGGTGTTCCTCGCATCTGCTCACATCAACAAGTTGATGATCATCGCAAAAGAGAGTACCACACAAAAGAACACACAACAATAAAGTAGGGTAAGCTAGAGCACAAAAGATTTCATCCATGCAATCAGATATATTTTCACAATCTCATATACACATATCAACCAAGCATGTTATGACTTCTCAGACAATACACTAAGACACGACTTGACTCATCCAGATACATATAACCTGGTCGGATTCAGCGGATGCTTGCACTTGTGGTGGATACCTCTGCTCACCCTCGAGCTATATGTTACAAGTGTTACAATGAATCAATTTCCCTCACACACAAGGTTAGCCCTTAGTGAGTTTCAGGCCTCTTGCTACTCTCACCACAGGAGTCGGTCCGCTCTAAGTGAGACTAATTGACTCCTTAGAGTGTCAGGATGCAATCCTTACCTTATCCTTACCAAGTTATATAGATGGGGCACCACCATGGACACCCACTAACAGGGGTCATGGAATTACGTCCCGACCACTAGAGCACGACCCAGAAATCCCACCTAGGGATTTCCAAAGAATTACGCACTGACACGGACCAAGCATACCAGACCAATCGATAAAGATTTATTACACATACATATATACATCACATACCATCTCTTGATAATTCGCCCTTTTGATTTCTTTCTCAGTGGTTCCATACTCAACCATTTCTCTCAAAACATAGTTATGGGATTTCAGTTCATGCCAATACCATGCCACTTTAACACCAACCATCTCATTTAGTTTACATGCCAAGTTCATACCATACCCATCATACACCATCCATGAATTATATCACCCATACATAGCAGTTCATTATATATTTTTCATCATAGCAATCATACCTAAGAAAGTACCAATCATCCAAGAGTAATAAACAACCAAACCACACACTGCCTCGCCCAACTCCTTGCTCAGGCTGAAGGGTCTCGCTCAGGCGAGAGGCTCTCGCTCAGGCAAACCCCCTTTGCCTAGGCGAGGGCTCGAAAAGGGAAACAGTAGCCTTGCGCGGGATCTCGCTTAGGCGAGACCCTTCTCGCTTGGGCGAGACACTCACTCGCTTAGAAAGGACGTAGGTCGCCTGAGCGACCGCTCGTGTGAAGCAGCTTAGGCGAGCCTCTGTTGATCTCGCCTAGGCGAGCCATGCTCGCTTGGGCGAGAAAACCAGTGTTCACCACTGTTCTCTCGTGCACAAACACCCAACAGATTCACCAAGGGTTCAATAATACCATACATAGGTTCGCACCAATACACCAAGCATATTAAAATGATAAAACAGTAGTACAAGCAGCACAACACGAACAGAGGGGTGAACCCTAGCTTCCTATACCTGGAGAACAAGCTAGTAGCGGGTCCGAGGGTACGAATAGGGGAACACAACAACTCCTAGGGTAGATTAGTGAGCTAGAAACAAGGAACAAAAGGGTGTTTAGTATCAGAGCTCTAACACTGCCCACAAAAATAGGACTAGAGACTAAAAGTTAGGGGTTGGGAATACTTACGTGAGCTAAGAACGGGGTCAAGCAGAACGCGAACTGAATGTACTGTGGACCCCTAACAGAAAAGATGGCTACGGCTCTAAGCACCAAGGAAGCATAAATCTGAAAGTGTGGCTTTATCCTTTGGGCCAGACTTGGGTGTCTTTATCCTTTGGGCCAGCCCTTAGGCCCAATAGCTTAAAGGTAGCCCTTAAAACTTTAGGGCAGAAAACTGGGCCTTACAATAACATTTATATACAAATTAAATTTAGTCTCAATTTTAAGAGAGACAACATTATTCCATTTTAAAACAAATTGGGACTAAATTGAATAAAAATAAAGAATATAGGGATCAAATTAAATATAAAACATTAACTTTCATATGTGATAGTTGTTGGTTGATGTAAGGCTCACTTATATTTTAACCTTTTATTTTAAGGGTTGCCCCAAAATCTAATGGGCCTAAGGGTTGGCCCATAGGGCGTACAAGGCCCATAAGGCAGCCAAACACCTCCCACTCTTGCCATTCTTGCAAAACAACACCTTGCTTACTTTCTTTTTCTCTCCCTAGAGCTATGCTAGGGTTTTGAAGTTCAGTCAGATTCAAGTGTAGCTCGACCTCGTTTCTACTCATGTAAGTTGTTTGTCAACCCATATTCTTCTTCTCTAGTTTGGTTCTTCGTGTTTTCTGTTAGGGTTATGTGAAGTAATCTCGTGCCTCATATGTATTAGGGTTTTCAGCTCCTCAATCTACTCCGGGAACTCTCGTACCATTCGCTTAAGTGTCAGAGTCGTTTGGCTAGCTCTTTCCAGGTAACGGAAGTTAGGGTTCCTTGCTTTCAAGTCATATCTGTTTGTAGTAACTGTAACATCCCGTCAGGATATTACGGATTTATAATTAAATAAATGGAATAAATAAAACAACGCGTTTAATAACACCTCATTTTCCCAAAACGCGGGAAAATTTAAAGCTTTATTAAATGAGCGGATAAATTTTAGAACGTCCATTACAAAACAAAAACCACAATGTTATCAAGTCACCCATCAGGGTTTACAAATGTTTTCAAAAACAAATAGATACATGTAAGAGTTCCCCAAGTCAATCCCCTCTCCGCGACTAAGCTGCACCAGAGCCACCTGCATCACCAACATTTGCTCCCGTGTACCGCGTACACGATCATCGCCACACACACGCAGATAGGGTGAGCTTAGCAGATAAATCACATATATACAAAGCTATAAACATATATATATCAACATGCATACATATCACAACACTTAACTTAACTTTCCACATTGCCCTATATTTTTATTCCTGCAATCTGATCCCCAATACGTTTATTCGTGTTCTACATAGTCTGATGATTACTTCAAGGTGACTTGCTGCCATACCTATCGGCCACAACCGATAGAGCACGTGCGGGAAAACATGCTACGGATCACACACCGCAACGCCAGGTAGAGTTCCCATATACGAATATCATCTGTATCGTCCCAAGACTACCAAACTCGTCAATCAACAACTGAGGAGGGCAATCTATCTGGACCCATCCGTACTAGCCACAACTAGCACACTCACACCGGCAACACTCGCCAACCCGAGCCACAACTCAAGGGTTTCTCGTGTTCATCCGCCCTCCCGAGCCACAACTCAAGAGATGCTATTCCGAGCCACAACTCAAGGAATACCACGTGCTTAACCCCTATCCCGAGCCACAACTCAAAGGATACGTTCCGAGCCACAACTCAAGGAACTCCAGCAACCTCACCTTTAAAGCACCATTAGACGCCACGTAGATCACACATACACAATCCAAGTTCAAAGCTGCAGCAGTGCGAATCGCCTTGCGGGGGACACGTGCCGCCAGGTGCTGCCAGCTTCCAGACCGCCTGGCGGGTGTCGCGTACCGTCAGGCGTACAACGCCTTTAAATTTCTCTTGCAACAACGACCGCCGGGCGGAACTACTTCTGCCGCTAGGTGCTCACCTCCTCGAGACCTCACTGTTGTCTCGTTACCGCCTGGCGGTTCACATCCCACCGCCAGGCGCCATGACAGTATAACACTTTAAGGTGTTTCTGCTCGTGACTATGCAGTTTCTTACCTTATTTCCACTCGCTCAATCACCGGGATCATATAATCGTAAGATTACTATCATTGGTGAGGTCCAATCCTCAACATCCTAACTTGGTAGCAACATCCATTCGATCATAACATTAAACTCCTCCCCTTCCTAACTTGTTAATACTCCTAGGTTCGTTACACTTAAGTTGTTGCCAAGTCCACTATGCTGTTTGAGCTCTCATTCCCAATAACTGGTCAATTCTTAAAACCTCCCTGCACCCAACTATTTCAATATTCCGAATTACTAATACCCCACAATAAATGAAGACCCCCTACTATTTAAAATCACTACCTCCTAAGGCAATTCACCCACCCTTGAGACTCATGCACGACTCCCTCATCAACCTTCCTAAACATCACGAAAACTTCCACTTATTAATTCCAACCCAATCGAACGGAATCCATCCTCAGTGCACAACACCTCAGCCTGCAGTGTCTCTGCCAATGCCCGACCATTTTTCCATCTTCTTGAATACACACAAATCTAATCCCAGCACAATCGTAACAATTCATTTTATACTTTCATTGATCACCAATTCCTATGTCCAATTCACAGTAACACATTCCAATTTGTGATTTCTAATAACATACATTCAACCCTAACTCATATTCACTGTTCCATTCGTTTAAGCCTTCGATTAGATGGTTATACCTATTGTTGGTCAGCATTACCATTCCATAAGAATCACTACTGCCTTTTGCCCCGATCAGATTTCACCCAAAATTCCAGAAAACCCAAAAACGAGTCAAAATACCCCGCACCGCCTGGCGGTTCAACCAGTCCCGCCAGGCGCCTCATCAGCAAACCCAGAAAAATAGCTAAAACGCTTTGCGTCGCCTGGCGGCCGGGAATGTGCCGCCAAGCGGTTCCTCTTCCAGGAACCCAGAACACACGAAATAGCATGAGTCGCCTAGCGGTGGTTCATCACCCGCCAGGCGGTTTCTGGAAAATTTCAGAAACGCAGAATTATAAAGGATTTAACAGTACACAAACAACTAATATACCATACAGTTACACATTATTAATACACCCATAGAGCTATGCTAGGGTTTTGAAGTTCAGTCAGATTCAAGTGTAGCTCGACCTCGTTTCTACTCACGTAAGTTGTTTGTCAACCCATATTCTTCTTCTCTAGTTTGGTTCTTCGTGTTTTCTGTTAGGGTTATGTGAAGTAATCTTGTGCCTCATATGTATTAGGGTTTTCAGCTCCTCAATCTACTCCGGGAACTCTCGTACTCATTCGCTTAAGTGTCAGAGTCGTTTCGCTAGCTCTTTCCAGGTAAGGAAAGTTAGGGTTCCTTGCTTTCAAGTCATATCTGTTTGTAGTAACCTTGTTCTGTGTTTAAAATGCTTGGGTGTTGTTGTGAGAGGTTGTAATGTTGCTAAAGGTCGTTGGATTTTTGAATGATGGCTGTTGCACGAGGGAACAATGGTGATCATTGGTTTTCTCGCCCAAGCGAGCGTGTCTTGCCTAGGCATGACTAACAGAGGCTCGCCAAAATCTTTTGCACGAGTTGTCGCTCAAGCGACTGATCTTCATTTTGAGCGAGGAATAGTCTCGTTCAAGCAAGGAGGTCTCGCCTAAGAGAGAAAGTGCAGAAGGCCATTGTTCCTGCTTGTCGAGCTCTCCCATAGGCGAAAGGAGCTCGCTTGAGCGAGACCTTTCTACCTGAGCGAGAAGTTGGGCGAATGAGTGTTTTGTTCTATTTTTCCTCTATTCTTGGATGTATGCCACTTGTTTGGGTTGGATTAGTAGGTTAAAGTATGTTTTGAGTGATGTTGCATGTATGGATTGGTTCATGGATTGAGAATGATGAGTTTGGTATGGTTTTGACATGAAACATGAATGAAGGTTGGTTATAAAGGATAGCATGAGATTGGTATGCATGATAGGTATTTACTTGGTTGGTGGAACACGATTTGTATGTGGTTAGGACGTAATTCCATGATAGTTTCGTGGTGGTGCCTCATTGGTTAGGGCGTAATTCCATGAGCCTCTAGGTGAGACCTCATGGTGGTGCCTCAGTTGGTCGGGACATAATTCCATGACCTTTGTTAGTGGGAGTTCATGGTGGTGCCCCATCTATATAATTTAGTAAGGATTCAAGGTAAGGACTGTATCCTGACACTCTAAAGAGTCAGTTAGCCTCACGTAGAGCGTACTGACTCGAGTGGTGAGAGTAGTAGGAGGCCTGAAACCCATTAAGGGCTAACCTTGTGTGTGAGGGATGAGACACTAAAACAATTAGCTCGATAGAGCAGTAAAGACCACCACAAGTGCAAGCATCCGCTGAATCTGACTAATTATATGTATCCAGATGAGTCGTGTCTTGAGTCTTAGTGTATTGTTTGCGAGTCATAACATGATTGGTTGACATATGCATATTAGACTATGAAATTGTAAGTGACTGTATGATAAATCATATTCACTCTAGCTTACCCTTTCTGCTTTTTTGTGTTATGTGTGTGGTTTTCTCTTTTTGTGATGATCATCAATTTATTGATGGGAGCAGATGCGAGAACTCCCCATGGTCATCAGGGTGATGGAGGTTCTGCTGCATAGCCATCTGGGCTGGATTCCGTTCGTCTGAGTTCTCTTTTTGTGATGATCATCAATTTATTGATGGGAGTAGATGTGGGAACTCCCCGTGGTCATCAAGGTGATGGAGGTTCCGCTGTATAGCCATCTGGGCTAGATTCCATTCGTCTGAGTTTCTTTTAGGGCTATGGCCCATGTATTTTCTTGTCATTGGGCTTTATTTTGAAATATTGTCAATCTGTTATGATACTTTGTTACTGGCATCGTGGTGTGCCTTAGGTCTTTTCTTGTTTTCTTTTGGACAATTGTAAAGAGTAGTGTTCATACTCCAGGACTTCGCTTCTTTCACTATTTTGTGTAATGTTTCATTTATTTATGTCATATTTTAAAATGGGACGTTAAAGTTGACACGTGAATATATTTTCAAAAAAAAAAAAAAAAAAAAAAAAAAAAAAAAAAAAAAAAAAAAAAAAAAAATTATTTAAAAAAAAAAAAAAAAAAAAATTAAGGAAAAAAAACCTAAAAAACCCATGAGACACGTAACACTAATTGTTTATTATCATTAATAATTTAAATAGAATTAGTAAAAAAAAATACCAAATTGAACAAATTTGACAAAAATTACTGATTAATAAAAATATAAAATTAAAATTAAATTGACAAAATTGAACAAAAATAAAAATTAAATTTAAATAAAAATATTTTTTTATATGTGAATTATTTTCAATTGTTATACATTTTTGTCTCCACATATTTGAATTATTTGTCATATTTTTGTTCATAGATGGAAAGATCTACGCTGATATTAAGTTTTTGTAAACTCAGTCCTAACTCCCTTGATGGGTTGGGAAAAACAAAGACAATATTTTAAATATACATAATTGTTTTTGTGTAATTAACATTTCATTTTTTATAATGATACAAATTTATTATTATTACAAATCTAAAAATAAATATAAATAATTTTTATAATTTAATTATACATAATCATTTTTTTAAAAAAAAAAATTTAAAAAGCTTTCAAATAAGAAATATTATTTTTAAAAAACGGTACTTAAAAAAATAAAATTAACAAAGTAATTATTTGAACTTAAAAAAACAAAGCAGGAGTATATAATTATTCTTAATGTGTTTAGGGACGTAGAGCATCTCAAATAATTGCCGAGCTTTGGCACTTTGAAGTAGCAAAATTTAAAATATGTTTTTTAAATAATTATACTTAGTTATATATTTAATTTTAATATAAATTTTATAATGTTTTTTATAAAAATTAACCAATTTATTAAATTTTTTTAAATTGAGATCAAATTCAACTTTTATATATATATATATATATATATATATATATATATTATAATATTTTTATTAAAGTTTAATTTTTATTAAATATTTTTTGTTTAAGATTAAAATTAATTTAAAATTGGGAACACAAATTTTAAAGATGACTACTAATATCATTGATCTAAAATTTTAAACTAATTCTAATCTCAAACCAAAAAAATTTTAAAAAATTTTAATTTTAATAAAAAATATTATAACATTTATATAAAACTTAAATTTGGTCTCAATTGGAAAAGGGACAAAATAGTTTCATTTAAAAAAAATGGATTAAATTGAACAAAAATAATAAATATAGGAATCAAATTAAATATTAAACATTGACCTTGATACGTGACATGTTGCGGTGTTGACGCATAAATATTCTTATAAAAATAAAAAAAATTAAAATTTAAAAAAAAAATTAAAATAAAGAAAAACCAAAAAACTCATGAAGTGGTACAAGACTGACTCTGTTCATTACCGTAAATTACTCGAATGGAATTAGAAAAAAATTATCAAATTGAATAAAATTGACAAAATTAGAACCTAATTGATAAAAAGATAATATTATAACTAAATTGACACAACCGAATAGAAATAGAAATAGAGACATAATTTAAACAAAAGTATATTTTTATATTTGAATTATTTTATTCTATTGTTGTTCATAAATGGAAATGGTCTACGCTGATACAAAGTCATTGTAGACTCAGTCCTGGTTCCCTTGATGGGTTAGAAAAAAATATACATTATTTCAAATATACATAATTGTTTTTCTGTAATTAACATTTCATTTGTTATAATAATACAATTTTTTTTTATTATTATAAATCTAAAAATAAATATAAATAAATTTTATAATTTACTCATACATAATTATTTTATTTAAAAAACATTTAAAAATCTGTCAAATAAAAAATATTAGTTTTAAAAAACGGTCACTTAAAAAATTAAAATTAACATAGTAATTATTTTAACTTAAAAGAACAACGCAGGAGTACATAATTACTCTTAATGTGTTTAGGGACATAAAGCATCTCAAATAATTGTCAGAGCTTTGGCACTTTGAAGTAGCAAAATTTAAAATATGTTTTTTAAATAATTATATTTCTATATCGATAAGAACTGAATTGTTTTTGGCTTTCATCTCTTTCTTTTTCTAATTTACGTAACATAAAAATATACAGGTTAAATTACATATCTTTATTCAATTTTTTCAATTTAGTCTTAATTTGTTTTTTCAATCAGATTTTAATTTTCGTCAATTTTAATTGATTTGGTCCTTCTATCTAACTCCGTTCATTTCGTGATCTTTTTGTTTAAATTTTTTTAATTATCTTTTATTTTTTGTTTTTTTTAATTATTTTTTAATGATTTAAAAGATGTCCATCGTCAACTCAGAAACATATTATATGAGTCGATGTTTTATATTCAATTAGTTTTTTATATTCTTTATTTTTTTCAATTTAATCTTAATTATTTAATTTTTATATAAATGTTATAATGTTTTCATTAAAATTCAAATATTTATTAAATGTTTTTTGTTTATTTTATAATTAATTTAAAATTAGAACGAAAATTTTAAAGATGATAACTAATATCATTGATCTAAAATTTTAAACTAATTCTAACCTTAAATAAAAAATATTTAATAAAAAATTGAATTTTAATAAAAGTATCATTATAACATTTATATAAAAATTAAATTTGATCTCAATTTGGAAAGTGATTAAATTGCTCTATTTCAAAAAACACAATTGGAACTAAATCGAACAAAAATAACGAATATAAGAACCAAATTGAATATCAAACATTATTGTTAGGTTAACACATGAATATTTTTTAAAAATTAAAATTAAATTAAAAAAACTAAGAAAAACACGAGGTAACACGTTGTAATCAATGTTGTTACTGTTAATCATTTAGAGAAGTTAGTCGAAAAGAAAAAGATCAAATTAAATAAAATTGATAAAAATTAAAATCTGACTGAAATATTATAACTAAATTAAATAATATTATAACTAAATTAACAAAACTGAATGAAAATAAAGACCAAATATATAATTTAACCAAATATATATTTTTATATTTGAATTATTTTGTCCTATTTTTTGTTCATAAATAAAAAACTTCTATGCTGATACTAAATGTTTGTAGACTAGTCGTTCTGACTCCTATAATGGCGTTGGAAAAAAGTACAATATTTTAAATGTACATAATTTTTTCTGTGTAATTAACATTTCATTTTTTTTATAATACTCACACCCAATCTATTCACATTATTTTCAAAATTGCTATCCTAATTTTTTTTGGACCGGTTCATTACAACCGATTTAATATGCTGGTCTAAAAATTCTTATTTTGCACTAGTATGCGTTTTTCACGGTATTAGGGTAGGACTAATAATGTGCTTGTAGGAAATTTGATAGGTTAGCTTTAAGTGTAAAAAGTGGGGATTTTTTAGACTAATTGTGTAAATTTCATATTACATTCTAACTTCTCTTTTTTGTTTTAAATCTTAACGTGGAGAAATGCTATATTGAGTACGAGAAGTCATGTATTGATTTAATGACTTTATGCAAATAGAATCTTTTATATTCGTTATGACAACTTTTTTTTTTATTTTTTTTTATTTTGGTTTAGCTTTAAGATTTGTGTAGAGTAAAAGTTTGTCATATAATAGATGAATTTTAATGTATTTATTATATATTATATCTAGTTTATCACAAAATAAATTTATATTTAATACTTAGTTCACTACTACATATATTAATTTTAATAACATTTTAAAAATGTTGCTAAAATCTAAAAAAATGTTACCATTTGTAAAAGTAACATTTATACACATGTTATTTATAGTGCATGTTACTAAAAAGTTTTAGTAACATTCTTACGTATTATTTGTATCATTTTTAAAAATGTTACCAATCAACATTTTTACTAACATCTATAAAATGTTATGAATTTAATTTTTTTTAACATTTCAAAAGTGTTACTTATAAATTTTCTAACATTTAAAGAAAATGTTATCGGTATATTTTCTAACATTTAAATAAATGTTACTAATTATCTTATTTTTTAAAATTTTAAAATTGTTATTAAAGATGAATGATTTTGTGCTCATCCAAGATTCTGAAAGCATTGGATCATGCAAAAGAATAGTGGATATTTCATATTGTTAGGTTCTCTAAAACTATTAAGAAATACCTTGAATTATGTAATTTACAATTCTCTAGAGCAAGGATGCTTTCATCTCCTCAACAACACCCTCAATCACAACTTTTACCCCTACTATGGCCCACATTTCTACTCTATTTGGCGCTCCTCAAGCCGAAGCCTTTGATGAGCTAATTCAACTATGAAAACTTAAGATAAATTTAAGCAATAGTATAACCAATTTCATGTTTTGACACGACAAAAATATCTGTATACCAGCAGCAGCAACTTTGTTACCTGTATCAAATCCTTCCAATTCAGTTCTTTCCGGTTCATCTAGATGTACATGCCTGTCAAAGTAAGTAATTTAGATAATCATGTTTAAACATATAATGAACCAGCTGGAGTTGATAATCCACTCTTCTAGTCTACCATTCCTACTCTAGTAAATTCTTGCATGCCCAAACGTATGATTTTAAACTATTCAACATTGATGTATATAGAAAATGCATCAAATAACATTGTTACAATAAACAATAAGAAGATGAATTTCAAATCTTACATATCAACCAGGCCAGACATAACAACATCTCCATAATCTTTAGCATCATCATTTCTACATTCTCTTTTGAAATTAAAATATATAAGATTAGTTCAATCAATCATCCTACAAAAACACAATACCAATACAAGAAAAAGTACCAAGCCAACTATAGGGAGTATGTTCTTCTAAATTCGAAAATCATTCTCAACTTTTGCACTTAACGAGCAAATAAAGAAAGTGAACCGAGCTATGAAATGAATCTAATTAGAATAAGCAATCATGGTTTCTATGTTGATGTGGTCAATTTAGGTGTTATTTTCCTCCCCTCTTCGAGTCAGGCCCTCCTCCACTCTAGACTCCACTTTTTGCTGCTTTATTCTGTCAAAAAAAGGTTTTACAAGAAAAATAAGCAAGTATGATTCATACCAAGATATCAAGTTTCCCAAATTTGGTTTCGATGAAATAAGCTAAAGTTGCAAAACTAGCAGGGTCATTCACATCAAGCAGATAAAAAACCAGAAGGTTTGAGAGACCAAACTCTTTCAGTGTTTCAACTGCTTTCAAGCCCCTCTCCTCACCTCTAGCTGTTAGCACCACCACAACCCCACTTGAAGCCAACTTCTTACGCACCTCAAAACAAATCCCTTTGTTTGCTGCTGTCACAACAGCAAACCTGAAAGATATGATTTTATTAATGTCTCAAGATTAAGAAATTACCAAAACAGAATAATATATAACTAATATGTCAATTCACAGTAACTATTTTTTGTCAAAAAATACTGTATTATGTCAACTCCAAGAACGTCCATAACCATTTCACCTACCATTTTCACTATTTAAAGTTTTAACTTTAGATCTAACACCTTGAAAAGGTTTAATCATTACTTTAATCTTTACAACTAATTACAGGTTTTAATGTTATCCTTTTTAATCATTTCTTTCTATTAACTAATACTGCAAAGATAAGATACATATAAAATTTAAGTCTGAAACACATGTGTATAAAATGTTAGACGTGAGTATATGAAGAATTCAAGGAAGAAAATCTATATGACAAGTTTTGAGAGAAAAAAATAAGTGATGGTTATGGCAAATATATGGTGAGTAAAAACCGTACCCTAGCGGTCTTTGCGAGCTAAAGTAAATGTGCAAAGCCACATTTAAAGTTTTTAAATGATAAATGTTAAAAGGAAATTTTAAAGGATGCTTATACTTGGTTGATTATCGTTACTCTAATTTTGGATTGCAAGGAATGATTGAAATCTTTGATGAGCATGAATGTTGGAGGTAGTCCAAAGGAAGCAAAATTGTGATTTAGAGATTGAAATGACTTATGTTTTAATTGTATTTCTCTCTATATTTTTTTTTCTTTGCTTAATTTTGTAATACATTAAATGTATTTTATAGACTGAAATAACTCAGAAAATTTCGTAACACAGAACTCTAACAGTTACACATATAAAGAGTCATGTGAATGCCACTAAATACTCTTAATAGACAAACGTCAATTTCCATTAAACACTTATAACAATACATTATTCAATAGACCATGAGTTATTAAATCAACTCAGTATACATTTAAATGTTTAAGAATGAAAACTTGAGCAGAAGTTTTGGATCTGCAACCACACATAATGATTGCCAACCTAGACACAGTTTATCTAATTTTAATGCATTTTCTAAAAGAGAAGTTTTAACTTCAAGAAGGACAACTTGAGTACCAATATCAAGATCAATGCTGCAGAAAAAAACCATAAAAAGCACAAGTAATACTAAGTTGATATATTATATACCTTAATGAGTACCACAAGTAATCACTTCTATCAACAATTTTGAAATACTAATAGGTTCACTAAGAGCACTATTGTTATCGAATATAACACTATTATTAACATAAAGTATGTTGAGATCTTGAAGCAACTTCTTGTGAATTTTATACAGAAAATAAGAATAGAGAAATTCAAGTAAACTTAGAGCATAATTTAGAGTATAACTAGATGGTCCCTCCCTTGTAATAGAATGTGTCCCTCTTGTAAAAAATGTTTCTAATGCATTGTGCTACGTTAGACACTTAAATTGTCCATCTCAATAATCCCTCTAATCCATCTTAAATCTATCTTTTGGTGAAAAATTAATATATATCAAAGATATTTTTATTGCTAGCCACTATGATACAATGATGTCCAAATCAGAAACAACTTACTCAAAAAATTTGACAGTAGGCTTGATTAGAATTTTGAGTTTACTTTTATTGAAGTTTATCTATCAGTAACTTGAAAAAATCATAAGGGGCAGTACATGTCTCTCACCTTTACGGTGCAAACGAAAAATTGACTACCATTGATGTTAGCACCAGCATTTGCCATGCTTAAAACTCTAGAACTAGAATGCTTCATTGCAAGAAATTGTTGAAACTAGAAATGTAAGCAGATTAATTAAAGTGAATTTTAAATTGGAAAAAAAAAGCTTAAACTGAATTTTTATCATTATTAACATTATTTATGGTAGCATTTTTAATTATATATGGTAACATTTTTTAAAAAGTATTATTATAGTTATTCATAATATTCATAAGGTAACATTTACAATAAATATAACAAAAAAATTGTTGCTAAATCTAATAATTCTTGTAGTGGTTTTTGAAACTCATTTTTTGCTTCTTTTAAATTAAAACCATGTGACAACCTAACCTAACATTTTGTAAATACAAATTTGAGTTTCAAAAAAATTACGACATCATCGTTTTTTTTTTTTCTTATCCATGTTAGTTATTGGAACACATTTGATTATTTAAAAGAAAAATTGAAACCAAGTCAACATCCTAACTCATTACTTCTTTACACAATACTTCTTTTTTATTACCATACACATTTGCACTTCAAAAAATTATCACGTTGTTTGTAATTAGTCATACATGTTATCTTAAAACCTACACATATGTGTGCAAAAACTGTAATTTCATTGGCCTCCTAAGTATATTCGATAATTAGTTCTTGGATCACATTGATTATTTTTAAAAAATAAAATTAACCCATGTGAACTTCAAAAACTACAGTATCATTATTTATCATTGTTCATACATGTTAACCTATAACCTAGTCATAAGTTTGCAAAAACTGTAACCCTGTTTCCCAGATAATAAATTTATATTTGATATTTAATTCTTGGAACACATTTATTCTTTATAAAAAAAATTGAATCCTTCAAAAGCTTAACCCAATTTTTTTATTAATAACTCTACTTAAAATAAAATTAATTAATTAATCATTTTGTAGTTGTTCATGCATGCATGTTAACTTAAAACCTATACATAGGTGTGCAAAAACTATAATCTCGTGAGCACAAAATGAATTTATATTTGGTACTTAGTTCTTGGAACATATTTTGTTGTTTAAAAAAAATTTGAAACCTTGTGAACAAAATGACAGACAAAGAACTATTGCATTGGTCCATAGAGAGCACAGTGAATATGGTAGGGTTAATGTTTGTGTGATTGATGTTGGTTCCATTGATGCAAGTGCAACCGGAGTTAATGTGCACCATGGATTCTCTAGCGAACCCAGGGATTGCTTGTTCTTAGTGAGATTTGGAGGTCATGTTTTAATTAGATTGTGGGAGGGTGAGCTAAGTAACAAAAACCTTTGTATTTAAGTATTCTATTTGAATGTTAATTACATTTTCAAAAGAGAACAAATATTTTTAAGGATCAAAGACAATTGAAGTTAGTCTCACTGGTTAGAAGTTGAACAAGCTAGAAGCACCTATTTTTCAAATTAAGCATGTAATTCTATATTATGAATTGTTGTCATTGTGCAGCATTAGTTATGATGTTATGGATAAAGCTTACTTTCAACCTTTGAGAAAAGGTGGCATCGGGATACAAACACATTATGCCTTTATATCCCTTTTGAGGGACAACTCTTGCCATATAGCGTGTTGGATTTCGATAGTGCCTCAAGTTTATTGGTGGAGTTGCTTGGGGTGGATATAGGTGATGCGACTACAGATATTAGACATTATTGTGTATCCCATGTCAAATTGAATTTTTGAATTGGCTCCCAAAAGTATATGTTGACAGTTGTGTCCACCAGAAATGGGACTGTACATCAAGGCCTTACCTATTGCATCTGGTGGGATGCACCATATTTCCAAATAATAGTGTGACATCAATTAGCATATCATACTTGTAGTTATTTCGTAATATTGGATGTGTGGTTGCTACTCGTGGAGAGTTGTGAAACTTACTCATATGTATGACCAATTCGTGGATGTTTTTTTTACCAATGTGAAGAAAATAGTATTATCACTACAAGAAAAATGTACAAATATTGACTATTATTTTTGTAATTTGCATCGTTTTGAACCATCGTTGTTTACTCCAGTAATGACTTCTAGAAACGTTGTAACAACTGTCCGTTTACACTAAGTGACAGTTTAAAGAGATAAAAAAGTCAATTACAATTGACGTAATATTCTTCCGTTCTTGTCTTTGTTGGATTAACAGAAGAAACATTATCAACACATCTTCCATACCCACACAAAACAAATGGAAAAGTTGATAAAATACAAATATCACCGGTGATTCCAAGCCCTAAAATTTTAAGTAAAATATAGTTAAAGCGTAAAACAATACGAATTTATAAAATATAATTTTGGCTTAAATAAACTATTCTTCTAAAAGTGTGAAAATTAATATTCTTGTGACCAAGACATCACAATAGAATTCATGTCTGATAAATGGAGTTGAATTTGGTATTGCGAGGCTTCGGCTCTTTCACCGACAGAAGTAACAAGAATAGGGTATTGAAAGCCTCAAGACGCAGTGCAATTACAATTTACAAATTCATCATCGTTTTGATTAGAGGAACGTTGAATGCAATTAACATTTGTACCTCCTACACCTGAATGATGAATTTAAGGATTACAATATTAGTTGTTGCATAATAGATTGACCTCTAATTTGCAAGAAAATAAATATCAATAACACCCCTACAATTTCAAAGTCAACAGTAATAGAAAGAAAAAGATGAATAAATCAGCTTCAAAATGTCAAACAAGTGATCTAATTGGTAGAATATATCAAAAAGAACATAAAAGCACACACTTTTGAACATTTCAAATTCACACACCACGTTTAAAATTAACATTAATGCAAAGTTACAAGATAAATACTAGTAAAAATGACATTATTTATAAAGAAAAGGTGGCTGAAGAGCAGCAACACGAAATCCTCCGATTGAAAAGGGGGAAAACACAACGAAACATTGTCGTGTGCCTGCCACACTATTCACAAGAGGAGAACGAAACATAGGTAATGGTGCTCCTTGTATCAACAATGAAAGCAGACATCTGCAAAGGAGTCCCAATCCAAAGTCGTTTCGTGTAATTCCTAAATCATTTCCAAAGTCACTTAAATTTCATATTAACGATTTTTATTAAATAAAAACAAAACCGAAAAAGAATGAAGTGTGAAACGACGACAGAAGAGGATTACCCGTTGAGGAGGAGATCGTTGAGGAGTCCAATATGCACCTTCAGATGGTGTTTGGACTCAGATTTATAAAGTTTGTGAGGGGAAATAAGCACAAACATGGTGACTACTGTATTTGCAAAGTCAAAGTGCACACCCGGTGCAGTTTTGGGATTTTGCCTCGCATTATAGGCTTCAATTATGCATATCATAGTGTTGTGACATTTTTACAATTCCTGTCAACCTTTTACCTCCATTCCCCAAATATCCGAGACAGAATATGTTTTTTTGCCTCGATTACAAAATACCTGATGCCATAAAGTTTTATAGGCTTCAGTTTCACTGACCCAAAGCAAAAAAGTTAGTTGATATTTCAAAAATATCATAGGGAGAGTGACATTTGGCCTTGGTGGAATTGAACCGGTGCTAAAGCCCTATTTTCCTTGGTTAAAAATTGAACAAAGGCCATATACTTAATTATGGATTCAAAATCGTGAATGCACTATTCTTCGTCTTCAACTGCCAAATCCCCTTCTTGCACCAGTGGCATGTGACTTAGATTATGAATAATAGAGGGTCGAACTCCTTCTACAGAACCCCATCCACACATCGTCGATACCACCAAGCCCAAGAAGACGAAGACCCAGACCTACTCCCTTGCTGAGTTCACTGTCAAGGCTAACACCGTCTTTGTCGATCGATATCTCATGGTCCTCCCAATTAGCTTGTGCCAACATTCCACCGAGGAGTTCGATTGCACCTATTGGGTTCTTTTAGGGTTTCATATGAGGCCAGGCAAAACAATCCTTTCGAAGCTAGGGATTTAAATCACAAGCTTTCCATTCTTGCCTTTACGAGACAAAGAATTTCAAGGGAACAAGAAATCCTCAAGAGGGTTTAAGAGGAAGGAAAGGGATTGAGAAGGGTCGTCAAATGAAAAATTACAAAAGAGAAAAATTAGAAAGAGAGAGTATGTAAAAAAGAGGGAAATATAAGAGGTAAATGAAAAGTTAAATGTTTTAAAAAAAATAATGATTTATTATAAAATGACACTTTAAAATGTCATATTTTTTATTGGTAATGTGACTTAAAATAGTAACACTTAAAAACATCATATTATACATATAAATTATGGCAGTTATTAGAATGTTGTATTATAATGTAAATTGTGACATTTTTTTATAAAACGTCATATTAAAAATGTCACTATGTACAGGATTTTTTGCAGTGTATTTCGATAAGTTGTTATTTGCTTATGTTTGTATAAATATTAAAATTAATTTGGAATAAGTGTGGATATATGAGCACTTTTTACATTGTGAAAAAGAGGATTATGAATCACACATATGATGAAGTTCAATCATGAGTAACCAGATGGGTTATTGGACAAAATATATCCATTCTTGGTGTTGTACGCTTGCAGTTTAGTCTGTCTAATGCTTGTTGGGTCATATGGACTCCATGTGAGGGTCATTGCCAAAGTCGTCCATTTGAGGCAATCTCTATGTTCTTAGGCTACATTTGACTGAGCATTTGTGTTTAGTGCCATTGTTCAAAGCGTGTCTTGCAACAATACATCTATAAGCAAAGCATTCCACAACCACCTATGCCATACGAAAGGAGCATTTACGATGTTATAGTCGATAGGTGGTTGCACTTTGTTCACCACCTCATCATAGGTGTGAGTGAGGATACTATGAATGGTTTGAATTTGTCTCACATCCATATATACTTCCTAGGTCGGATAGTGATCTACTGATTGTATTACCGCATCATCTGACACATAGCCCAAATGAGGGACTGTAAGTTCCACCACCACGACAGGATTACAAATATCGGGTAAGTATAATATATGTATTATTTCTTTATTTATTGTTTATTACTTATTTATTGTTAATTTATCTTGCTTTTGAAATTAATGTGACCAATAAATTATGATCTTTATTTGTTATAGGGTATAATAAATTGAATTGAAAGCATGTTGTAGAAGATGATAAAGTGTAGACATGTTGCTGATTTTGTTATGTATTAATTGTTGACATCGTAACAATTTAATGAATGTTTCTTATGCATTATTTTCATTGGATGTAATATAAACATACATGGTAAAAAAGATCAATATTTCGTAATTATTATTTTTGGTTAAAACAATTTGCCCAATATACAATAATCGCATAAATCGACTACAAGCATCAGTGCAGGAAGGGCCTTTGGCAGCGGTTGTTTATCATATTCTGCACCGGTTCGGGAACCGAAGCATATTGGGGCGAGGCCAAAAGAGCACAGCTTTTGGCCTCGGTTAAGAACCGAAGCCATAAAGTGCCCTTCTGCCTCGGTTCAGACAAACCCGAGGCCATAGAGCCCACCTTTTGGCCTCGGTTTTCTGTGCCACCCGAGGCCATATGACCTTCTTTTTTTTTTTTTTTAAATTCGA